>JGI20155J14468_10000526_pt1 | contig 31220 bp, 25 predicted proteins | sample COG_05_FD_14468 | JGI IMG/M metagenome (IMG submission 14468) | reverse complement strand
TTTTCGATCGTCGCCTAGAGATGTAGATTAAAATACATACGTATGCGCACAGTTATAAAGTCAATCATCATTCGTTTCTTTCTATTTTTTCATGCATGCATAAAAATGATGAATGAATTCTTCAAAAACCATCCATCATGTTGCGGGGCAACACCCACAGTCGTGGAACGTTGTTCCCCGGCGTCGGAGCGACTGGTGGTGGTGGTGGTGGTAAATCAATCAGAATCAAACAACANCAAAGATACAAAAAATGGATCAAAAAACGACGCGTTCGTGTTATACTCCTTCTCGTGGTCCTTCTCAGCGCGTGTTCGTTCTTCTTGAACAACGCGTTCCATGGAATCTTAAATCGACAAAACGACGAGAACGAGAAATCGATGAGAAAAGTAAACTCGCACTACGCGAAAGTCGATCGACACTCTCGCCGAGAGAGGAAACAAATGCAAAGAGAGGATCATTTGAGCAAGATTTTCGGGTTAATCATCGAAGAGGACGACCTCGAGAATAACAAAGACTCCTCGTCGTCGTCGTCGTTAAAAGCCGACTTTCGTGGTGGTGGTTTTGAACAACAACAACGAAAAAGTCTGAGCCAGTTGGCTTTTGGACAATATCAGATGCAACAAAAGCGACTGTTCCCGGGCGAAGGGATTAAAGTTTTCCGAGAACGGATTTTCGATCCTCTTCTGCACGGATTAGAATACGCGCACATGGGCACCATAATCGCAAACTCGGGTGAAAACGGGAAAGGAATTTCAGTCGCGTTTCAAACCGCGCCGGATATCGAGGGCGGGTTCGACCAAACCGTGCGAGTGATGACGAAAAAGAACGGGAAGACGACGAAGAGTACGTTTGTCGTGTATAACGAGACGGAGGACGGTGGTCTTGGTAGTAGCAGTGGTAGTAATAGTAGTAGTAATAGAAGAAAATTAGCGGATACTGCGTGGGTTTTAGAGAAGCCTTTACCGGCACCGGCGGTTGGTGAGAAAAGCGCGGCGACGAAAATTGGAGGAGAAACTTTACAACCGAGGACGTATTCGAACGGATTATGGGCGCCGGTGTTACATCGAGACGAGAAAACAAAAACGGAGTATCTCTTTTACGCGGAGACGCCGCCGAGATGTTTGCGACCGAGAATCTTAGCGCAAGAGTTTCCAATCGTGCGAAAGGCGATACCGAAGAGATGGATTATTGGTGGTGATATCAAAGTGCGAACGAGAAGTTTCGCCGACGGCTCCGGGACAGAGGATGAAAACGGAAACGATGATGGAGTGGGGGATTTGAAAGAATGGAGCAAAGCGAAAACGGTATATCGCATGACCACGGATAACGTCGCCATTCCGAAAGTAATCGCGAATAAATTGACGGTTGTTACATTAGATAACGCCGAAGAAGTTTGGCTCTTACCGTTCTGGCGACAGAGAAGTCCACACACGTGTTCCACGGCGAGAGGTGTTCGCAACGCGGCGGGCGTTTTGCGATCGACCGATAAAGGTGAAACGTGGAAAGCAAACGGTGCGATTCAGTTTCAAACTGGTGCAAAAGGCCGATGGGTTATTGAAGGTTCTATATTTGAAAGCGGCGAAAATCATCATTTGACTATGCTCATGCGTTCGACCGAAGGCGTCGCGTTTAAATCCATCAGTAGTGATTTGGGTGTCACGTGGTCAGCGCCGTTGCCTTCAGCGCTCGTCAATCCAGACTCTAAATTAAACACGATTGTCAATCGGAAAACGAAACGGCTCTACGTCGCGTTTAACGACGAAACCATTGCAATGACTGCGAGCGAGGGTGGTGCGGATGCCATCAAAGGCACTTCGGAGGATAAAGAGCAAACGGCGGGCGGTAAGAAACGCGACGAATTGGTCATCGCGCACTCTGACGACGACGGCGAAAATCTTTACATATTCGCGCGAATCGACGAAGGTGTCACACCTCCTGGTGTGATGATCCACTATCCAACCATGGCGTTTTACGACGATCAAGAGTTATTCGTGACGTACTCCATATCGTATAACAACGCGACCAATTTCGTGGAAAAGCCAAGACGCGACGGCATTTGGTTAGCGCGCATGACGCCGCCAAAAACTATCGACGAAACGAAACCGAGACGTAGTTTGAAAACGATATTATTAGATAATGGTGTTGGTAGTAGTAGCAATAGTGCTTTGTAGTAGTGGACAGTATTAGATCTAATAAAACTATTAATAACTAACGCTCCTCTCTCTCACTTATCCTTCTTCTCCAACGACTGCTCGTACTCGGCGACTAACTGCTCGACCATGTTCAAGTACGAAGTCTCCGCGAAGACCCCGTCCGTATACACGTACTCCGCGACGTTCACTACTTTCGTCACTCTTCCTCTCGTGGTTGGTAAAATCACCACCCCGTCTTTCGTCTTCACTTTCTTTTCTTTGTCCATCTTCTTCGCCACTCCGTTTGACAACAGTTCCCGCGAGACGAGCTCTAACGTCAAGTTTTGCGAGAACCGCATGTGGTGTATTCTCGCGCACACTTTGTGCCCTATTAACGCTGCGTTCGTGCTAATGCTAGTCTTTTTCTTCCCATCCTTCTCATCCTCTTCTTGTTTCTCTTCCTCTTCGTCGTCCTCTTCGTCGTCGTCGTCGTAAAACTCCCCCCAAAGCAAAACCCCTCGTTCGCAAAACAGAATGAACGCGGTCAAAATCACGTTCGTAATCACGTACCCACACACGCACAGAAACGTCAACCGTTGCAAAAAAGGATCCTCGTGAAACTTCACGTCGTATCCACCTTTCCTCTTCAAATATACCGGGTATAACTGCGCGACAAACGCGAACACACACGCCACGCTCCCGATGAAGATTTTCGTGTTTGAAACCGAGTGCGTTTCTTTAATCTTTTCCGTGTGTAATAAACCGTCGCAAAACATCTCCTCGTACGCGCGTTTGATGGCGTTTAAATCGTCCAGGTTGGAGATTTTAATCGGTGCTCTGTGTTCTTCTTCTTCTTCTTCGGAATCAGAGTCGTCGTCGTCGGATCTCTCTTCTTCGTCTTTTGTCTTCTTCTTTGTCTTCTTCTTCTTCTCATCATCAACATCATCAGTTGTAATAGGAGCAACTTCCCCCATGATGATGTGTGATGTGACAATTGAGGATGTGATTTTAGTGAAAAAAAAATGACGAGAAAGAAAAAAAAGAAAAGAAGAGACAAAAAGTCGTCCAACCAAAAAAGTGTCACAAAACACAAACGCGAAAGAAAGATGAGTTTAAGAAGAACTCGGACGAGAGGAGGAGAAGGAGAAGGAGGAGGAGAAGGAGACCGACGACGACGAAGCCGGCGGCGTTCTTCTTCTCCGGATGTAAAGGAAGAGAAGAAGAGAAAGAAGGTGAAGAAGGAAGAAGAGACGAATGGCGAGGAAGAAAACAAAACAAATCCAGAAGACTTGGATTCAAAAAGAGGACATCAACAACTTCATCTTCATCAACAACAGAAACGACATAATAATAACAACAATGGATTTACAGTCACCGTCCCGAACAAGCGCGTGGTATCTATTGTCTACCCAGGGTACGATTGCATGAACCACATCCCAGAAATCATCGAGAAGTTTGGTGGTAAAGGACAGCTGATGAAGGCGTGCGAGATAGGGAAGAGAGAGAGCGCGACGGTAACGAATACGAGCGCGACTGTTACGAGGATGATGATGGATGGCAAAAGCAGCGATGGTGGAGGAGGAGGAGGGAAGGACGAAAACAAAGACGATGGACTCGTTTCGACGGGGACGAAGGCATTGGAGATGAAATTTCGGGAGAAGGACGCGTTGGCGCTGCCGATATACGGGGAGAAGTTGGATGCGAAAACGCTCGTTTTGAGAGTGTTTAAATCTTCCTCTTCTTCTTCAGGGAAGAATAGTAAAAATGGCGTGCAAGTGGACGCGTTTGCTCGATGTACGAAACAAATCGAGTTCCGCGGTCTCGCGGATTTTCAATACTGCTCGACGCTCACCGAACGAGAAGAGGAAGAGGAGTTGAGAAAGAAAATGAAAACGAGAAAGCGGATATTCGCGAGCGATGAGAGTATGAATAGAAGGAAAAGTAGTCGAGTGGAAGATAAGATGGAGTTCGTGGTGAACGAGGACGAAATTCGCGCGCCGACGGGAGACGCGGAGGATCCGTTCATGTTACGATTGAAGTCCAAAGCCATGAGTAGAAATAAGGAAAGTAGAGGCATAGAAGGAAAGAAGGAGAATGAAGTGAAAAAATTAGTCGTCCCTGGGGAGTTTAAGCTAGTACCGCCGGTATATTGTAAAGAGGACGTGCCGGTAGATTACTTCGAAGATGGAGAAACGAGAAAGTACAGAGAGGAATTGACGTTTATGCCGCAAGGAAATAACGAAATTTTAGTCGATTTCGCAGACGCCACGGTACCGCAAGTTTTACCAAGGAACGTCGAAGCAGACGAACAACGACCGGTGTGGTATAAGAGTTTAGTCAAATTGTTCAAGGAACGACCGGTGTGGTCGCCGAGAGGGTTACAAGAGAAACTTCGGTCGATTGTCCCGGCGCACATAAGCGTCGACGCGAAACAAACTCGCGCGGAATTGCGAGAGATGGCGTATAAGTTCAACAATGGTCCGTTTCGTAAACTCTGGATTTTACGAGGTTTTGATCCGAGATTGTCAAAGAATAACGTCAGGTATCAACTGTATGAGATTAAATTGCCAAACTCGTGGTACAACAAGAAAGACTCGACGTTATTTCCGAAGGTTCAAAAATCGATTCAACAATCGAGGACGCATTTGGATTACCATGAATTTCGCGCGTTGCCGAAAACCAGATTTCCGATTTTCTTCATGGACGATGTCATTTTACCGAGCGTCAAGCGAGAGTTTCGTATGATTGCAGAGAACAAAGACGAAGAGAAAGTCGACGCGACTGGTGTGTACGCGCACGGTCAAACGGAATACGGTCCCGATGGCACGGCGATCATTTCCGGGTGTTCCGAAAAATTTGGTTTCCTCTCCAGACAGGCGAGGACGACAATTTCTGAGCGCATAGGCATTGCCTATTTGAACGTTTTGAATGGCAAAGATCCAATTGCGGAAGATAACGTGTGGGTACAAGCGGAAGAGAAAATACACGCCGCGAAGCAAAAGAGACTCAAAGAGAAAGAACAGTTGGCGGAGGAAGAAGCATTGGCCATCGCCGCGGCGTTAGCGACTGGGCGACAACGCAACAGGAAAAAGCAAAAGAAACCGGAAGTGGAATTGACGATAAGAAACTCGACGGCGCCTATACACGTGACAAGTACGAACATACCCACATATTTAGGTCCTGGCGGCTCGAACGTTATGGCTCTTTCACCCGGTGAGGACGGTTTTGCTGCTCTGAATGCCATCTTGGAACGAAAAATGCGGGAAGCGCCGACAAAGACAACGGAGGATAAAGAGGAAGAGGAAGTGAAGGAAGAAGAAGAAGAGGAGGAAGAAGAGAAAGAGGAGGAGAAGGAAGAAGAGGAAGAGGAGAAAAAAGAAGAAGAAGAAGAAGAAGAGCCACCTGTGGTTGCAGAAGAAGAAGAAGCTTTTGAAATTTTCGATAGCGACTAGCAGATTAGTAAATAGAACGCATGCAATTTGTAATAAAGTAGAAGTTTGAAACAGAACTCACGTTTTTTTACGCTAGAACACCGACTCGTTGACCGAAATTGATTGAAATCGCTATCGCGTAAGTCAGGCTAGCCACGCCGATTGGCTCCGAATCTGGCAATACAGTTCCGTCTGGTAAATTGAAAGGATCTACATCTACTTTTGACGTGTTACTAAAATGCGCTTTAGCGACTCTGTCGGCATTGAGTTGATCGATTATACTTGTCGCCGCTTTCAGTTTCTCTGTCGTGTCTTGAATGTCAAACGCTAGCTTATCACCGGGAGAATAAGAGGCGCCAACTGCAGAAGAAAACGAAGCTCCAACGCCGCTCCGTCTTCTCTGCAAATATCCAGACCATACATTTCTTTGACCCGCGCGAAATAACTGCGCGTTCTCTAAAGCAGAGTAACCTTTTCCAGGTATCAACACGTTGACTCTCGCGATATTCAACTCGAAACTTAAAACCAGGGACGGATCGATTATGACTGATTGCAAGCTCTGAAGAAACTCGTCTCGAACGCTAAAGGGTAAATTGCTCAGAAACATCGGCGCTAAAGCGTGCATCATTGTCCGTTCGGCATCATCTTCGTCATCTCCTTCTACAACAATATCATCAAAGAGCAATTTTCTACTGTTCGTACTTGTTTCTCTCTTTTTTCTTTCAATCACGGAGGCAAACTTTGTCGCGTTCATCGTTCTCGATGCGCTCGCAGCATACGCGCCTTCTTTCAAATTAACGCCAAGTAATTTCCTTCGCCTTCTTTTCTTTCTAAAATCGAAGTTTAGTTCTTCGAATACCTGATTAATCGCCGCCGCCGCCGAGGATGTCACCTCGTACCCGATACCGTATATTTGGCCCGCGCCGATGCCAGATGCTACGGTTCCTCTGCTCGCGAAGGTCTCAATATCAAACGTCAACCCGTCTAACACGCTCCACTCGGACGCCACCGCGTTCGTTTTCGCCACCGATCTCGAAAACACAGTCGCCGTGGCTGCCAAATACGCCCAGAATATGTTCGTAAATCGAACAAACGCAAAGTTTGAGCTCAGCACGGAAACCAAAGCTTTCGTGACTGTTTGATCGTCGTTATTCTCAGAACCATCGTCGTCGTCGCGCTGTTGCAAGTACAAGAGCACCAATCTCAGTAACGTCGTCGGTTGAAATAAAGCGTTCGCGACCATTCAATGATGAGGATGAGGATGAGGATGAGGATGAGGATGAGGATGATGGGGGGAGGTGAGGAAAAAAAAAGCGAGCGTTTTTGCGTTAATAAATTTGGATGTTTTTGTGTGTGTGAAAAAGAACTGAAGAAGAAAGGAAGAAAGGAAAAAGAAGGAAGCCGCCAAAAGAAAAACAACAACACAGAGCAATACATCTTTGATTGCGTGAGAAGAAGAAGAAGAAGAAGAGCATAAACTGAAAAACTAATACTACTACTACGAATAGTGCTGCTGCCACGTAACAAGAAGAAGAGAAGAAGACAACAACAACAACAACAACAATAATCCAAAATGAGGATCATGATTAAAGGCGGGGTGTGGAAAAACACCGAGGATGAGATCCTCAAAGCGGCGGTGATGAAATACGGGAAGAATCAATGGGCAAGAATTTCCTCTTTACTCGTCCGAAAGTCGGCGAAACAGTGCAAAGCGAGATGGTTCGAATGGCTCGATCCATCCATTAAGAAAACAGAATGGACGAGAGAAGAAGACGAGAAACTTTTGCACTTGGCAAAGTTAATGCCGACGCAATGGCGCACGATTGCGCCCATCGTCGGGAGGACACCGAGTCAGTGTTTGGAGCGGTACGAGAGGTTGCTCGACGCGGCGGTGTCGAAGGACGAGGAGTACGATCCGATGGACGATCCGAGACGATTAAGGCCGGGGGAGATTGATCCAAATCCAGAAGCGAAACCGGCGAGACCAGATGCGATTGATATGGACGAAGACGAAAAAGAGATGTTGTCGGAAGCGCGCGCGAGGTTGGCGAATACGAAAGGGAAAAAAGCAAAGAGGAAAGCGAGGGAGAAACGATTGGACGAAGCCAGGCGATTGGCGAGCATACAAAAGAATAGAGAAATGAAAGCGGCTGGCATGGGGGGTAGAAACACCAAACGCATCGTTGGTATCGATTACAACGCGGAAATTGCGTTCGAGAAGTTGGCGCCCAAAGGGCCGTACGACGTCTCGGAGGAGAAACAATTGGAGAGAAAAATGATACAAGATGCTAAGTTCAAGTCGAAAACCATTCACGAGTTGGATGGGAAGATGATTAAAGAAAGAGAGGAAGAGATGCGGACGATGGATAAGTTGGACGAGATTGCAAAGAAGAAAAACGTGCCGAAAGCGGTGAAAGAATCGAACAAGCAGTTGGATAATTTCTCCGCCGGGAGGATTCGAGGGAAGTTGAACTTGCCGAAACCGTCGGTGTCGGAATCCGAGTTGGAGCGCATCGCAAAGTTACGTAAAATGGGTTTCGCGCCCGATACGACGGGGATAACGACATCAAACCAGTTGCCCGGACAAGAAACGCCGATGATTCAACGCAAATCGAGAGATGAAATGGTTTTAGAAGAGGCGAGGTATTTAGCCGCCATGACGGCGACAAGGTCAACTTTATACGGCGGCGAAACCCCGAGCGGATTTGCAGATGGTGCCGGTAAAGATTTCTCTGGCGCGACGCCGTCGTTGCAAGGAGGTCAACGAACGAACCAGCGAGGCCACACGAACGTCGTGCACGGTACGCCCGCTTTGCAGCGCCCAGGTACCGGTGTCGTTGGTCAAACGCCTTTGCGCGACGATTTACAAATTAACGATCCCGACGCCGTGGCGGAGTTTATGCGCCCGAGTGATTCTGCGGGTTCGAACCAGCAATTGGATCATAGGCGCCCGCTTACGAGTGGTATCAAGTCGCGCTTCGCGTCCTTGCCGAAACCGAAGAACGAGTTCAAAGTTCAAATTCCAAACATCGATGAATTAGACGAGTTAGAGGACGACGATGCGATGGAATTCGACGCGAGCGGTCATCGTCGCGCGCCTGTTGAAATCGAAGAAGACGAAGCTGAGCGCAGAGAACGCCTTCGTGGGCGTGAAGAAATGGTCAGACATGAAATGGAGAAGCGAAGATCGCAAGTTTACCAACGTCGAAACGAGTTGCCCAAACCGAACGTTTCAAAGGGGTATTCCGCAGTCGTTGCGGAAACGAGAAAAAACTTAGACGAGACTCAGAAACTAATCGACGACGAGATGATTGAACTGATTAAAAGAGATCTGAACGGTATTCGTCCGGAAGACGATCCGAGTTTTTATTGTTTATCGAGCGAACAACTCGCACAGGCGAAAGCAATGCTCGCTGCAGAAGCGGGCGACATGCCGGATTCTTTTGCGGAACTGTTCCACAAAACCCGCGAACAAATACGCGAGTCCGCGCGAGGTAAAGATGTCGGTACCAAAAAGGCAGAGTACCAAGCGTTGTATGCTCTCATGGGTACTGAATCTAAGAAGGCGGCGAAATTAGAGCGCAAAGTTGCTCTTTTGCACGAAGGTTATCGCACGCGTAGTGTTGCTTTATCGAAAAAGTTGAAGACTTTACACGATGAGTTAGTGGGTAAAAAGAACACCTTGCGCGCGTTTGAACTGCTCGAGGCAAAAGAAAGTCTCGGGGCGCCGATAAGAGTTGAGAAGGCGATGGAGCTCGCGGAAGCCGCAAGAGAGAAAGAGAAGGTACTCCAAGAAAAGTACGCCGCCGCAGTGAAGAAGTGATATAATATAGTAGTGAGAATAGAAAAAAAATGTATCAGCAGTATAAGTGATTTTAAAATAGCAAGATTTATCATTCTTTAAAAATCTAATTGAATTGTGCCTCATATCGCTCTAACAGCGGTCCGTGGCGCGACTGTCTCACCGCATCTTCGCTCAAAACGTCCCATACAGAAACCGCACCGGCACTCCCGGCAGCGGCAGCTAAATATGGCAAGTGCGGAGAAAAACCCGCGCAAAACACAGCACCCACACCAGCCGTATTCGCGGCGAGCAACTTCGGCGTCGATCCGACGTTTTCGTCCCACAACTTCAGCGTTCCGTCCGTACTGGACGTTAAAAACGCACCTGGAGAGCCGTGACAACACGAAACAGACGTTGTTGCTTCTTCGTGCGCTTTAATGCGCCATCTTTCGGCTGAAGACGTTCCCGACGACGACTTTTTGCTCTTTTTCTTTCCACCGCTATTAATATTTGAAGACGCCATTCGCGTATCAAAACAGGCGACTTCGCCATCCTCGTTGGAAACGAAAAACTCGAGTGGATTTCTCGCGCTCCAGCACACCGATTCGCAATCGGCGCCGACGTTGAAATCTAAGCTCGCCTCTTTCGGCGCTCGAACGTCGCACACTCTGGCATGCTTATCAAAACCACCCGAAACGAGAACCGTTCTCTCCTCCGGATTCCACTCCAAACATTGCACTTTGGAGGTGTGTTTCGTCAAGGTTTCCGTGCATGTTTCCGTCGAAACGTCCCATATCTTTACCGTTTTATCTGCACTCGCCGACGCTAACACGTTTCGAAACTGCGAATTCCATGACATGCCTAAAACTGCATCCTGGTGCCCTTCTTTCTTTACTTTAGGCTTACTCTTTCCTCCGCTCGAACTCTTCTTCACATCCGCGGTATCGTACCCGCCCAAAGTCGCTGCCGGCTCCACCGCGTCGATGCAATCTAAATCCCAAATCTCAATCCCTGGATACATCGTCCCAACAGCACAATACGAGCCTCGATTATTCGCGCCTGTATCTTTGCAGCAATCCATCCACGCTAAACACAACGGAAACGCCGGTAACATCACGTCGTGATGCACATACAAATTCGCCTCGGTCTCGTGCGTCTCCTCGTTTGTTATCGCCTCTTGATACACCCAAACCTCTAAGTGGCTCGCATCTTCCTCTGCTCTCGCCGCTAACACTACTAAATCGTTCTTTAAAATCCCGAAATCGTCCGGATTTTCCTCCTCTTCGTCGTCGTCCGAGTCCTTAATCGTCACGTACGGGTCGTCTTGGTTTGATTCAAACTCCGAGTTCATTTTTCCAAATAATTGTCTCTCTTGAATATCTTCGTCGTATGAATCATCGTTGTCGTAGTTATCCATGTCCAGCTCGGCTAAATCGTCCGTGATACCTCTCGCGGCGTTCGCGACCGCTTGCGCTTTCCGTATCGCTTTTTTCTTTTCATTTTTTTTCTCTTTCACGTCTGAGTCTGATTCGGATTCTTCTGAGTCATCATCATTCAACGCGTCTTTCATCTCTTGCTCGTCCGCCATACCTTCTTCATCGTCATCGTCTTCTTCTTCTTCTTNTTTCTCCTCGTCCTTCTCTTCGCTTTTGTCGTCGTCGTCGTCGTCGTCGCTGTCGTCCTCCACGTCCGTCCTTCGTTTCATCCGTTCTCGAGTTTCTTTCAATGCGCTTTCGGGAATGTCGGTAAATTTCGGCGTCTGCGAGGACGCTCCGGGAGGGACCCACGCTAAAGCCGATATCATGTTTTATGCGATGATGATGATGATTACGACGACTAATACTACCACAGAATTTGAATGAAATGCGAATCTTCTTCTGTTGTTTAATCAGTTAAGAGCTCTTTTTCTCTTTCTTGTTCGTCTGTGAGAATAAATGAAGAAACGGCGCCGCCGAAGAAAACTAATTTTTTTCTCTAAAATCTCACACGAACCAAAACCACGGATCCTTTTTTCCACAAAAACTTTAACACGCTTCTCTTTCTTCGTTGTCTTTGAGAAGATACTCTATTATTAAAATGAGTGGCGGTTGTCCTCCGACGGAGGAGACGAGGAAAGAGACAAACAACGCCGTGGATGATGATGACGATAAAGATGATGATGATGATGATGATAAAGATGTTTCAATGTGCGAGTTCAGAGTCGCGTGCGTGCAGTTTGAACCCGCTCACGGTGCGTTTACCTTTTATCATCGCTTTAAACATTTCTCAACTAACTTTTGTTTTCGATGTAACTGATTTAGGTGACCGAACAAAGTCTTTCGAGAAGTGCTTGAGAATGCTCGATGCGCACGAACGTATGTTATTATCGTCCTCGTCGTCGTCAGTCGTCGCGCCTTTGTCCATCATCCAGTTTCCGGAGATGTGTTTTACCGGGTACACGTTTGACTCTCGAGAGGAAATTGAACCTTTCGTCGAATGGGATGACGAAGAGGAGGAGGAAGCTGTGACCAGGCAGTTTTTATCCTCCGTCGCGAAAAGGTTTGACTGTCTCGCGAGTGCTGGGTACGTGAGAGGCATTCGCGATGCAGGAAGAAAATTGTATTATAACGCGGTGCAAGTTATCGATGAAGCAGGGCGCGTGATTCTGAGAGCGAATAAGCACCACTTGTATTGCATCGACGAGACGTGGGCGGACGAAGATATCGAGAGTGGGTTCACGTCCCTAGAACTCGTGTTAAAAGCGAGAGGTATTGGTAATACTAATAGTAGTAGGAGCAGTAGTAGTAAAGTAGAAGAATACAGAATTAAAACGACGGTTGGTATATGCATGGATATTAACCCGTACAAGTTTGAAGCGCCGTGGGGTGCGTTTGAGTTTGCCAAGACGATCGAGAAAGCGAGTTCTTCTTTAATCTTGTTCGCCTCCGCGTGGACAAACGCGCATCCAGACGACGATGCGGAAACGAAAGCAATCGTTCCAGACCGAACGGAAACGTGGAATTACTGGTTTAATCGATTACTTCCTCTGTTCGTAGACCAGGAAAAAGAAGGAGAAGAAGGAATACTACGACCTCGAAAAAGGGCTTTTGTTTTCGCCAACAGAGTAGGCGTTGAGCGCGAAATTCATTTCGTCGGTTCCAGCGTCGTTTTCCAAATCGAAAGAGGAGGTAAACTCATCGTTAAAGGCGGTTTGGATAACAAAAAAGAAGGCATATTAGTCGCTCGCGTCGAATGCAACGGCGTGAAGGTGTTGTAGCACAAACTGTATTACTCTGTATTAATCTGTCTTTTCCGTTCTCTCAGCTTCGTTTCCGCCTCGACTTGTAACTGCGCCCGCGTCTCCTCTTCCTCTGCTTGCATCGCTCGCTCCATCGCCACCTCGTACTCTTTCATCGCTCGTTCTGTCAGCACAAATTTAATTCGACTCATCGTTTTCTTCACTTTCGTAATCCGAGTCGGATGTCGAAACAACTCGTTTCTCGCTCGCGATAAATGCGACTCCGTGTTCAACATGTTCCTCTCTTTCAACAACACGTACCAGAGTTTGTGCAAATCTTCGTTCGATTTTATTCTCAACTCCTTCGCCTCCCACGCTCGACCGATGGGTTCGACAGGATCCGGTTTTCCGTCCTCGCCTTTTTTGGGGGGACTGTCCACGAAATCGTCCAAGCCGTGACGATTACGCGAAGCGGACGAGGAGAAGAAGTGTTGGTTTTGTTGTTGATGTTGATGATGATGATGATGCGCATCCCCCACGCTATAATAAATACTATTGTTGTTCCTATGATAAAAACTACTACTCGCACTCAAACACCCCCCAACGCTCATCCATCCGCGTAAACAACAACTCGTGCTCGCTAAAGAGGACGATAACGCGCGTCTCGATAACATCGTCGTCGTTTATTATATATTAGTGGTGGTGGTGGTGCGAGAATCTTATTCTAAAAACCCCTTGATGAGGCTTGTCTTCGTTGTGAAGAAGGACTGATGAATACTCTGAAAATGAAAAAAAGCAGACAGAAAAAGAAGCAAACAGCAAAAGCAAAATTTTGTTTGTTTGTTTTCCTTTTGAGTCGTTGAGTCTCTCTTCTTCATTATTCTACTCTTTGGTTGGTCTCATTCTCATCACAAACGCGCGCGCGCGATTAAGAGAGAGAGAGAAAGAGAGAGAAAGAGCGCAGAGAAGAAAGAGACAGCTCTGAGAGAGGAGAGAGAGAGAGAGTGAGGTGATATTATAAATAGAGAGAATAAAAAGAGAGAGAGAGAGAGAGAAAGACTTTGACGCTCTTCTTCTACTTTGAGTTGTACCCCCCTCGCTCGTGGTGAAAATCTCTTGTTTCTTTCAACAGAATGGCGGCAACGTTCTTAGCGGGCATGAAAGCCTTGGAGAGAACGAAAGAGAAGGAAACGCAAGCGATTCAAAAGAAAGCGAACTTGGTTTCCTCGTGGTTGTTAGAAAGGAAGGAGGAGATTCGAGAGAGGATGTTGTTGACGGAGAAGACCAATACTACTANTAACGTGAACAACATCATCGAACAAGAAGAAGGAGAGGAAAAGAAAAAGAGATTAGTTGAAACAACGACAAAGAAGAGAGGGAAATCATCGTCGTTTACGTCGTCGTTGTCCACCTCGCCGGAGAAAAAGAAACAGAAAGAAAACATCGAGGTTATCGTCATCGATGATGAAGACGCGAAGCCGCCAGCNAGCGCGACGACTTTGAGTAAGAAGAAACGGAAATCTTCTCAACCAACCGTTGTGGTTTTTCCAAAAAACAACGAGAGCAGTCAACAAGCGTCGAACGAAGAAACGAAGAAAGCTTCTATTCCTACTGCTCCAGCTGCTGCGGCGGCGGAAATACAGAAGAATATAGAAGACGCAGATGCGTCGAGAAAAGCAGGCCCTCCTGTTTCTTCGTCGAAGAAGAAGAAGAAAAAGATGGAAGCGAGTCTCGTGAGCGGCGCGACCGGCGTGGGGGAACAACACCTTTCCGCGAAGAAGAAAAAGACAGATGTCGAGAATGACGTTGCCGCAGGAGACAAAGCAGGGAGCAGTCAAACGGCGGTCACGGCAACAGTAGCGATGAAGAGCTCCACGGAAGTGTCCAGAGTAGTTGGTGAGAAGAAGACGGTACCGGTTTCAGGGGGACAAAAAGAGGATGCGCAAGCGGCACGGGAACAAGAACCAAAAAAGGGGACTGATTTGGTCGCGCCGGAGAAATTGGCGATGAAAAATAATGTTCCGTTTAGCACAACAAAGAATAACATGGAGAATAAGCGACCGGTGCAACAGCAGCAGCAACAACAGTTGCAGCACAGAGTCGTTGCTCCGCTGCCACCGTCGTCACTACAACCGCAGCAGCATAGACCGACGACCGAGGAGGAGGAAAAAGCGAAGCGCGAAAAGGCGAGAGCGAGAGGCATGGCGTTTCTTAAAGTCGGTACCTCTTCAAAACCGAGCATGAAAACGAAGAGCGCCGCCGCGGCGCGGCTCAACGCACCGGCACCGCAAGTGAAGCATCCGCAGCAACAACAACAAAATAAGACAACGGTGGAGAAGATGCAAGCGCTCGCGAAAGCAATGGAGGTCGCGTCTGGTAAAATCCCCTCTTCCTTGGCGCCGGTGCAACCGGCGCCGTCAACGCAGCACGCGGCAGCAGCGATCGAAGAAAACCAAAGGGCATTAGCTGATCGAATGAAGCGCGCGGAGGAATACAACGAGAGATTGCGGATGGAAGAAAAAGAGAAGCAAATGCAACGAGAGCGAGAGGGGCAAAAGTTAGAAGAGCAAAAGAGAAGAGAGTTAGCGGAGAAGAAGAAACGAGAGCAGCGTGAGGAAATCGAACTCCAAGAACGAGAGCAAAAACGTCTCCGTATGGAGAAGATGGAGCTGGCTAAGAGAGAGAGAGAAATGGCACTGAGCGCGCAGCACGAAGAAAATTTAAGAGCGCGTGCAATTTTAGAAGCGCAAGAGCGAGAGCGTCTTCGCGAGAAGCAGCAGCAACAACAACAGCGAACGACGACAAAGCCTGCGCACAACATGCATCCGTCCTCCTCGCTCGTTAAGAATAATAGTTACCAACAACAACGCTCGCAACATCAAAAACAGCACGTCGTTGAAACTACCGCTGATCGCGCTGTAACGGAAAAGAGTAAAAGGCTTTTGGAGAACGCGAGAAACGCCTTGGCGGGCGGTGCAGCGGCGAGTAACATCACACCTTCGAGAAGACACCAGCAGCAAATGATGACACCTTCGAAAATCAAATCTTTCAATGTAACGCCGAGGGGAACACCGTCGAGTCTAGCAAATAACACCAACTACCACGATCGATCCATTCCTAGATCGCACTCGAAGTTTCCGAGTTCGTACGAAATGTCCCCTATGAGAGATGATTCGGACGATAGCGATTCTGAGGACCAGCGAAGAGGGAAGCCGATTCCGCCGTGGGCACACAAAGAGTCCTTGATTCCCATGCTCAAAGCGCAAGCGCGAATGGATCCAGATATGATATTCCCGAATCCTCCCGCGACGTGTTCTTTGTCGCAAGTGTTTGGTAAACCAGCGAGCAACGAAGCGAGAAGAGGTTCCTCCGGAAACTGGCAACACGATAGATTACGCATCGACGAAGAATTGAACTATAAGCGAACGATGGGGTATAGGATCATATAAACCAACACTAATTACTATACGACGGATTGATTGATGTCATTGATAAAGAGTACTATAAAGCTAAATAATCGTTCTAATCGTTTCTTGCTCCGCGTGCGTTGTTATCTTTTATTCCTANGCTTTCAACTCCTTCAAAATTTTAACCGCTTCTGCAACTTCTGCATCGTCGTTCGTCTTTCCCGATTCTTTCATGGATCGAATGAGGGCACCTTGCGCATCTATCTTCGCTTGAGTTTCGGGACTGTATACCTTCTCAACTTTGGTTTTAGACTTTTTGGCCGGCTTATTGGACGTCGCTGGAGCTTGCGCTTCTTCTTTCATAATTTCCCCGTTTTCATCTAAAGGATCCAGTCTAGGGAAAAGCGCGAGCTTGGAAACGGTCGTTCCCGGTTTCAATCCACCCCATACTAATCGCTTTCCCATAGAATCGCTTACGTTGGCATACAAAGGCAAACCAGCGTGCATTTCCTTTATCTTATTTGGTAAAATCGGTTCTAAAATACACGCCGAGATGCGTAAGGCTTCCAAACATTGATACAACACTGCGCCTAAATTTTCTTGTTCGTTTGGATCCTTCGCCATTCTAAACGGTTCGGTTTCGGTGATGAACAAGTCAACTTTGGTAATTATTCGCATCGCGGCTTGCGTTGCCTTGTTGAGTTCCAAGTTTTCGTACGCGCGAACAGCCTCGGCGGCTTCTTTCTCGCATATCGATTTCCAATCGTACCCTTTGAAGATTTTCGAGGTGTCGTCCGATTTTTCCGGCAAAACTCCATCGAAGTATTTCACACACATCGCTGTTGTTCGGGACGTCGAGTTACCGAACGTGTTGACTAAATCCGTACCGTATACTTCTTGCACTCTCGAAGACGCAAAGTTTGCGTCTTGCGCTCCAATGGGACCTTCCGTCGCCAAGTAGTATCGAAACCCATCTAAACCGTAGTGGGTTGAGAACTTGTTCAAAACGGTCAAATCGACAAAGTTACCCAACGATTTCGACATTTTCCGTCCTTCGCGAATCCAAAATCCATGCGCGTGCACTCTCATTGGAAGAGGCAAATCCAACGCCATCAAAACCGCCGGCCAAATGACGGCGTGAAACCACGAAATCTCCTTCGCCATGACGTGCATGGACGCCGGCCAATACTTTTGTTTGGCTTCACCATCTTTAGCCATACCGATAGCCGTGATGTAATTCATCAACGCATCGATCCACACGTAAATGACGTGCTGTTCGTCTCCTGGCATGGGTATACCCCACGTAAAATTCGTTCGCGAAATTGGCACGTCGTTTAATCCGTCGTTCACGCGTTGTAACAACTCATTCTTTCTTTCTTTTGGCGTCAAAAACGAATCGCTCGTTGCTAATAACTCTTTCACCTTGCTTTCGTATTTCGATAATTTGAAGTAATAATTCTCCTCTTCCATTCGCACCATCGGTTTCCCGGAAATAGGCGACTCGTAATTACACTCCTTCGCTTTTGTCTCGGTGTAATACTCCTCTTGTCCTTCATCGTACCATCCTTCGAATTTCCCTAAATACACGTCTCCCGACTTTAGCAGCTTTTCAACAAACGCTTGCACTTGCGTCGTGTGTCTCTCGTCCGTCGTTCTGATAAAATCATCGAACGAAATCTCGTTCGCTTTCATAACCTCTTGAAACACCAGACTGTTCTCGTCCGCCAACGCTTGCGGCGGGATCTGTCTCTTCTCGGCCGATTGTTCCACTTTTAACCCGTGCTCGTCTGTCCCTGTGAGAAAAAACACGTCCATGTTTTGTAATCGTTTGTATCTCGCGTATATATCCGCCACCGTGGAGGTGTACACGTGACCTATGTGTGGTTTGTCGTTGACGTAATAGATAGGGGTGGTGACCATACACTCTTCTCTCGGTGTTCCTGCATTCGCTTGGATAGAGTACCTTTTCCTCCTTCTTCCGCTCTCGTTGCTACTGTGCACGGTTTCACCCGCGTTCGAGCGAGGAAACGATGCAAACGAAGAAGTGGCGCTGAAAGGAGAAGCGCTCGATAGTAAGGAGCGCCTGGTGGTCGCGGCGACTGTCGCAGCTTTAGAAGTCGAAAACGACGTGTAGCATTTCCCTAAACAAAATCGAGAAGAAGAAGAAGAAGAAGCGCGCAACGAAGCGTTGCTAGAAGATGAAGAAATAATCGCTCTTCCTATGAACGCAGATTTTGACGACGACGTTCTCCCAATGCGCGTGGTCGTTTTCGGTGAAGTGCTTAAAAAGCGTAACATTTTGTTGTCGTCAGTATTCTGAGATAATGAAGAAAATTTTGTCCATGAAGATTGGAGTTTTCTTCTCAAGAGAGAGAGAAGTCTCAGAGAACGAAGGAGCTTTTGCACAAACAAGCAACGCTTAGACTTTAATACACATTACAACACGAGCAACATACACATTAAATAAACATAAAACATAAAACACAGATCAGTTTTGGAATTATTCGCAAATCCATTCCACCGGATCTCGCGGGTCGCTGTACGACTGCGAGTCCGCTTTCTGAAACTGGCCACCGGTGCCGTGCAACTGAGGACTGTCGCCGGCGTGCGAGAAGTTTTGCTTGAACTGACCGGGAAGATTTCGACGTCTCATTTTAGCGTCCCATTCTCGGTTCCATAAATTTGCTCCGCCCTTGATTCCGACGATGTTGAGGTAGCCTAACTCGTCCAAAGTTTCCAACGCTTTAATCGCCCTCGTTCGTCCATCGGAGCACACCACCATCAACTTCTTGTTCTTGTCCGGGTACGCCTTTTGCACTTCGCTGGAAAAGTTAGGATTTAATCCAGTTTGTACGTATACTTTTTCATTCAACTCGAAATCGTATTTTCTTTTCGCGTTGACGAGTGGAATCACTTTCAATCTGTTCCCTTTGTTCGGCTGCGCGGCGATATCGACTCCCAGTGGATTAGGACACTTTTCGTTCGCATCGATTTCATCCAAATCTCTCACGTCTAACACGTCGTACCCATCGTCCCACAAACATCTGCCCTCCTCAACAGAGGCTATTCCTTTCTCGGGGAACTGTTCGATGACATTGGATATGTACACAGCGTCCGGCCATTGCGCTTTAATCGCGAAACGAGTTTTTTGTTTTCTTGTCGGCGTACAAGTATTTCTCCTCGTCATCATCATAATCTGACGACAACCATGAGCGAGACTGCTGCTGGAGGTTAAAGCACCAACGCGAGAAAGAGAAGATGAGTTTAAGGACGATGACGAGGAGAGCATGTTTGTTGTTGTTGTTGTTGTGTCGTCGTCGTTTGTGTTCTTCTTTGCGTGAAAGAAAAGAGGAAGAGATGAGTGTTGGGAAGTGAAGAAGATATGATTATGAGACCATACTCTTCTGTGGTTCATCAATAAGAAGGGAAATTTCAAAATCACCACATAATTTAGAATACACATTCAGTGTCTCCTCTTCGTCCTCCTCCTCCTCCCTTGTTGCTGCTGTTCCTTTAAAAATAAGAAGAAGAAGAAGAAGGAATACGAAGAGGAGCGATAGAATCAATCATCCATGATGAGCAATAAAAGCAAGAAACAGAAAGTCCTCCCGGACGAAGGCGTAAACTTTGCTCTGAAGAAACTGAAAGATGGACAGAAAGGCCGAGACGGTTCCGTGGAAAATGTTTTGAAAAAAGTACAAAAGTTGGAAGCGATTGTCAAGTCGCGGCCGAGTCGGAGGAAGACTCTGAAAGATTTGAACATGGAGGATTTATACAGAGAAGTTTTGGATAGGCCAGAGACGGAAATTGCGGCCGCGATTGAGCAATTGATGTTAGCGGTGGCGAAATCGATTATGGATGGGAACGGGTTCGCCTATCAACTCCCTTCGAGAGGCCAAAACGACCAGGTATACATCGACCAGTTGAATAGAATCGTTTTGAAGAATAAGAGCACATCCGCGGCATTTACGAACATGAGTTCAGTCAGGAAGGTGACAATTTTGACGCGAGTTATGCAGTTAGTCCACGGAGTGTTGAGTAAAGGCATCCACGTGACGAAGAGAGACTTGTTTTATACGGACGTGAAGTTGTTCAAAGACCAGAAAGATTCGGATGCGGTCTTAGACGACATTTCGTGTTTGTTAGGGTGCACGAGAAATTCTTTGCACGTGGTGGCGTCGGAGAAAGGCGTGGTAGTTGGGAGATTGAGGTATAAAGAGGACGGCGACGATATTGATTGCACGAAAATGGGCGTCGGCGGTAAAGCGATTCCGTCCAACGTCGATAAAGTGACGGAGTTACGAACGGACGCGAAGTTTGTTTTGTTGGTGGAGAAAGATGCCGCGTTCATGCGATTGGCCGAGGATAGGTTTTACAACAAGTATCCGTGCATTATAATTACGGCGAAAGGTCAACCGGACGTGGCAACGCGTTTGTTTCTTTCCAAAGTGAAGAGAGAATTGAAGTTGCCGGTGTTGGCGTTGGTGGACGCGGATCCGTACGGATTGAAAATCATTTCTGTATACATGCAAGGTTCTAAGAACATGGCGTTTGACTCTGCGAATTTAACCACTCCGGATATTAAGTGGTTGGGCGTTCGTCCGAGCGATTTAGATAAGTTTAAAATCCCCGAGCAGTGTCGATTGGAAATGACCGCGAAGGATATCGAAACGGGCAATCACATGCTGAAAGAAGATTTCATCCAACAGAACCCGGACTGGGTGAAAGAGGTTGAAATTATGTTGAAAACGAAAACCAAGGCGGAAATTCAGGCGCTGAGTAGTTACGGGTTTCAGTATTTATCCGAGGTCTATTTGCCGTTGAAGTTACAAGAAGGCGATTGGATTTAAAAAGTTGGATTTTACGAGAAAACATTTCACCAACCCACACGTTGTACAATAGAGAGAGAAAAAGAAAGAGAAATACACACACACACGCATTCATCATTGCTTTCATATGTTTATAAATATCCAATCTTTGCATTACTATTTTGCTTTCTACCTACAACTACTTCCATGCCTCAAAAGCTTCTCATCGCTCACGAAGTGAAATCTAAAAGCAACTGAGGTAATATTCGTTCCAAATGAACTCCAGTCACCGAGCTATCCCCGTCCTCCTCCGCAGCTGCGGCAGCTCTGTGCACGACTTCTCTCAAAAACGAATTCATCACCGCGTTCGACGCGATCAACGCTTCGTCCGTGATGTTCATTTCTTCTGAATCTGAATCTCCATTTTCTTCTTCTTCTTCTTCTTCGTCGTCGTCGTCTCCTCGTATTTTCTCTGCGGGTATTCCTCCTTCGAGTAATCGCTTCTCCCGTTTCTTTTTCGCCGTTTCTTTCGCCCAGGAAATCCGAAAAACTTCGAGAAGTACTTCTGGAGTCATTATTGTTAAAGTAGTAGAGCAGTAGTTGTGACGATGTGTGTTTTAAAGCAGTCTCTCTTTTGTAAGAGAAAAAGCGAAAAAATCTGCGCACTTTGCAAAAAAAACGCACAAAATTATAAAAAAGATACACNACGCCACGGNCTGTTCCTCGTGTCAACACGCGCTCTTTCTTCTGGACAATGGGCGAGAAGCAACAGTCACAGTCCACGGTCATCGCAAAGTTGCAAACGGAGAAGGACATACTTCTGTTTTCGTTTTTCGCGCTCCTGTTCGTACTTTGGGCCGTTCTTAAAAACAACAACAACAACAACAACAACAAGGAAAGAAAAGAGGTGAAAATAATACGCGTTCAAAAACCAAAGACGAGGAGCGGAACTATGATGGAACGAGGTGCCAGCACTCTTACGCAAGTTTTTACGCACCAAAGCGATGTTTTTCGCGCACATCTGCTTCCAAAGCTTAACGATGTTGACGTCAAGTTTTTAAACCTGGTTTCGAGAGAGACGAAAGAAGCTATTCACCGAGCCCGTAGGAAAACAAAGAAGAAGTCGAGAATCTCTGATTTTACTTCTATTTCGACTTTACGATACGCCATGGATCGCATTTCAAAGTACGATTGCAATGCACCAAGCGAACAATACGTTTGTTCAGAAGTTGCCGCCACCGGAAGACTCGATATTTTGAAGTGGTTGGTGGGTGCGAAGAGGCTTTCGCTGGACGAAAGAACTCTAGAGCAAGCCGCTGAAAGAGGTCATCTCGAGTGCCTCGTGTACGCGAGAAAAGAACGCGGCTGTCGCTGGACGGAACCTCACGAAGGGGAATATTTTTGTGAAAGTTGCGGTGAATGGCACGAGGACGAGGATTTCGAGCCGAGTGACAGACCGATAGAACTCGCCGCTCTTAACGGTCATATCGAATGCGTAAGATTTTGCCACGAAGAAGAGTGTCCTTATCAAGACGAGCAGTTGGCAATAAATACCGTTCTTTCGCAAAATATTGACCTTCTGGAGTACGTGCACGAAACGATGGAAGTTGAATTGTTTTGCGGTTGGCAAAGTATCGTCGAGGAAGCGGCTGAAATTGGATTCCTCGAAGGATTGAAATACTTGAAAGAACACTCCGAATCCGAATGGGAGGATGTCGACCAAGAAGTAGCGTGTACTCTTGCCGCTGCAAATGGGCATCTCCAATGTCTAAAATATCTTCATGAAAATGAGTTCGCGTGGGACGCAAACGTGTGTAATTCCGCGTACAAAAATGGTCACATGGAATGTTTCGAGTTTGCGAGATCGAAAGGCTGCGCTTTCGACGAGTCTCTTTTGAGAGGTACCTTTTGAGAAATAGAGAGAGAGCTGTTTTTCCGCGTTTATGAGTAAGAGTAGTTCTTTTTCTTGCGATTTTTGATACACACAAATATACTATTGAATTACTTCGATGGCATCGCCGCAACTGAAACAAGATTTATGCAGTATCGATTACCCTTTCTGTCTGGGAGATTATGGCCTAAATGCGTGCCCGTAGTACTTACGGCTTCGCCGCCAGGGACGCAGCGAACGTTGTCCCAAACAACTTCTTCATCGCGAAAAGAGGGCCAACCGTGGGCACGAGATTCCGACTCAAACTCCTCAAAAGTTCTGCCTCTCGGTGCCACGAACAACGGCTTCCCAGTGACGGAGTCATAATACGTCGTCTCTTTCGTCCGATCGACTTCTTTCAAGAAGGACGTCGAAAGGAAATATCCCGCATATTCCGCGTAATGACGATTGAAGTTACAGATTCTATCAGCGGTTTCGTAATCACAGTTCCAACGCAACTCTTTCTGAACGGGAGAGTCTGACGTTCCGTGTGCTTTTTTAGACATGATGGATTCATCCGCCATGATTGGATATGTACTCCCCGCAGGTGCGTCGGCTCCTTTACACCCGTCGGAATCTTCTTTTCCTCCTAACCCGTTCGCCCATTCGATGATGCCCGCTTTGAAGGAGGAGGAAGAGGAGTGTTTTCTTCTACCGGATGATGACGACGACGATGAGGAGGAGGAAGGAGCGTTGCCCATTCTTACTGCGTTTAACGTGAAAGTGCTTCGTAACAAGTTGGCAGCCATTGCTTTTTCGTTCGTGTGTGTTTGTTAGAAAAGAGAATGACGTAATCGGTTTTGGTGAGTGATGAGTGAAATTAAAACTGTAAAATTAAAAGAGATATTTTCGTCGTATCCGTTTTATCCACAGACAGAATATCTCGTCAAAATCGCATAATATGTACGCACCATCATCAACAACGACAACGACAACGACATGGATGACAACGAGAATCACGTCATCGGTCGTCTCTTCTGTTCAACGTCGCGTGCAACTGTCGCCGCATAATCCACCGGTTGGAAGAAGAAGAAGACCGAGAAGAGCAGCAGCAGTAGCAGCAGCGACCAATAATAACAACAACAACGAATGCGTCAAGACAAAGCGAGAGATGTTAACGTTGACTGCCGCGATGTCGTTTTTGACTTTTCAACGAGAACAAGCGCGAGCGGATGATGAAGTAGTAGTAGTAGAAGAGGAAGAAGTGGCAACTGCGGAGAAAGAAGAAGAACCTGTTATTGTCATGCGCGATATTCGTACGGTTGTAATCACCGGTTGTAACCACGGTATTGGATTAGACGCCGCGACAAAGTTTGCAAAGACGAACAACTTGCAGGTGATTTTAGCCTGCCGCACGATGGCAAAAGCAAATGAAGCGAAATATGAAATATTAGACGCGATTGCAGCAGAAGGCGGACGAGTGAACGATCCTTCCTTGTTGGTGCCGGCTGAGTGTGACCTCGCGGATTTGGAATCTATCAAGACGTTCGCGACGTCTTTAGGAGATGAACCGATTGATATTCTATGCTTGAACGCGGGCGTTCAATACGCGGGGAGTAAAGAGGTGAACAGAACAAAGGACGGGTTCGAGGTGAGCATGGGTACGGACCATTTGGGTCATTTCTATTTAACAAACTTGTTGTTGAAAAATGTTGAAAGTGCGGCGAGTTCCTCGACGTTAAAACCACGAATTGTTATCACGGCTTCCGAAGTCCACGATCCGGAATCTCCGGGAGGAAAGGTTGGGAGAGGCGCCGGCTTAGGGAATTTTGATGGCATTAAAGAAGATGGGGCGGAATTCGAGTTGATGGATGGTTCTGAGTTCGACGCCGACAAGGCGTATAAGGACAGTAAACTCGCGAACATTCTGTTCGCAAACGAGTTGAACCGACGATTAAGGTTAGCCAACTCGCAAATAAACGTCGTTTCGTTCGGCCCGGGCTTAATCACCCGCTCAAATTTTTTCCAACACCAAAACCCCGTGTTTACTAAAGTTTTCGATTTCGCAGCGAACGATTTACTTCATGTTGCGGAAACTGTATCGGGCGGTGGAGATTGTTTAATTAAAATGGCGTTAGATCCAGAGTTGGAAAATAAAACGGGAGTATATTACAACAATGACCTTGGAGGAGATACCGGTCACATTTTCCATGAGGCGTCGACCAGTAAAGAGAGCATGAACACGGAGGAAGCTGAAGATCTTTGGACTTGGTCGGAAGCGCTCGTCGGTGAAGAGTTTGATGTCTACATCTAATGATAGTGTTTTTGTTATTGCTATGATATGTTATTGCTATGCTTTGTACTTGTAGGTACCCTTGGTAACTAAGTAGGTACTGGTACTTAGATACCAGGTTCCTGAGATACATACTATTTCGTTTTCGCTTTCTTGTTACTCTTTTCTTCTCCCCCAGATTTCTTTTCTTTCCCAGCCGCGTACGCTTCATTCATCCAAGCCATGCACTGTTTCGAAGCTATGGCGTGGTCAACCATCGGTTTCGGGTAATCCACGCCGACAATGCATCCAGCTTTTTTTTGAACTTCCAAAGGTGCCGTCCAAGGTTCGTAAACGTATTTTGAAGGCATGTCCTTGAGCACCGGCAAGAAATGTTTCACGTACGCTCCTTCTTTATCGTATTTCTTGGCGAATGAATGTGGGCCGTAAACGCGAAAGTATTGATAAAAGAACGAGGAGGCCGATAACCACATCCAGTTTCCGTTGTTTAAAGCCCAGTCTGCGTCAACCAGGTCTCTATCGAAGACCCGGGCGCCTTCCTCCCATGAAATGAACAAGTCTCCTCGCGTCAAAAAACACGCCACGGCATGTCTGGCCAGATGATGCATCCAGCCTTCTTCTTTCAACTGCGTCATCGCAGCATCGATCCAAGGGAACCCGGTTTGCGCGTTTTCCCACTTGGCGAGATTTTCTGGATCGTGCTTCCATTTGATTTGTTTGCATATTCTGTTACCGACCATTTTATCGTAATTCGGGGTACCGCACGCGTTGACATAATAAAATTCGCGCCATAAAATCTGGCCCATCAAACTCGTCGGAGGATTCGTGTGTTTTCCTTTCAGCTCGTTCTTCAAGATATCTTGCAACTCAAAATAAAACTGTCGTACCGAAACAGTACCAAACTTAAGATGCGGCGAAAGTGCCGTCGTCGAAGGCCACAACAACGACTCTTCTTTTGGAGAAGAAGAAGAAGAAGCTTTCTTCGCCATTTCAAACGGATTCAACGCTTTTCCGCTGCCCTTCTCTTTTGCGAACAACTGACACGGCGACGACTGTGGCTTATCAAACTCTTGCACGTATTTGTATCCGTCTCCGCCTCTGCACAGGGCGCCGCGCATTCGTCGCAATCCTTCAGTTTCGCCGCCTTTACCACCTTTGAACGAAAGACTCTTCGCCTTGTATCCCAAATCCTCCAGGGTCGGTATACCGTTCGCGTATTTGAACTCCTTCGAAAGAGCATCTCCTGCGTTTGCTATCACTCGCAGGGAATTCTTCGGCGGCTCCGGCACTGGACTTGGTGGCTCGCCGACGTTTGCGAGTACTTTCTGAAAAGCGCCCATCGTGCTCGGAGGAATGCCTTTCGCCGAAGCCTTACTCAGCAAAAATTCCTGGTCATACAAAGTGTGCGACGCGTACGTGTTCACATCCACGTTGAGTTTCTTGCACATTTCGATTATTTCTTCGTCGCGTTGCTTACCGAACGGTTCCACTTGTTCCTTTTCGAAGTATATGGAGGAAACGTTAAACTTCTTGATGACGTTCGGCAACACATCTTTCGGCTTTCCTTGGACAACTGTTAAGCAATTGTTCGCGTCGTTCACATTCTCAATCGACAATAAGGATCCCAGATTCTCGTTCAAGTTTGTCAGCGATTGCAATAAAAAGTTCATTCTGTTCGCTCCAACGCTCTTCTCGTTGCAAAACCACGGATCTAAGATGAACAGTGGCAAAACTTTTTTGCTCTCGTCGCCGCCGCCGAAATTTTTCGCATCTATCAAAGCTTCAGACAACGCCGGATTGTCGTGAATGCGCAAACCTTTGCGAAACCAGACGATTGAGGTCGTCGCTTCATTGCCCATGGTTGTAAATGATGATGATGTTTGACCAGATGATATCGTTTGTCTTCTTACACGCGCGATTGATGGAGAACGTCGTTGATTAGTAGTAGCAGTGGTAGTAGTAACGAACGTCGACGAAAAATTCGATGACGACGACGCTTTTGCAATGTGAAAGTTTCTCGAACAACACCCGGCGAACGAGTTGTGATTCGAAGTCAACGCTCGACGAATGATGATAATGATGACGATTGTGAACGAATAAGGTATCTCTCGTTCGAATGTGTTCGATTGTATTTACTAGTATAGCAGCAGCACGCGTTTGAAGCAAGGAGAGGGAGAGCAAATTGGATAAATCTCTCTCTTTTGCGCCTTTTTATGTGGAAAATAAAAACAGCTCCCACCCCCTTGTTATCTCTCTCTCTCAGTCTTTCTCTCTCTTTCTTCTTACTAAAGAGATAGCGGAACTTCGTTTTCTTTCCCTTCCGAATTATCGTCGATGATGTTACCGTCGCCTTCCTCCTCGTCGATTCTTCCTCTCAAAATCCTCTCTACTTCCGCTTCTTCGACGAGTTGGTCCAACAACTTTTCGTCATCCTCTTGTTCGTTTTGGTTAGAACCCATTGTTGCGGCGACGGAGTAAATAGAACCACCGTATTCAGAACCACCAAAGTCTTTCACACTACCCACGTCATCTCCGCCTCTGGAGGAAACCGCATCTGAGCGAATGGAACGCACGTCGTCTTCGATTGGAAGCGGCGGAAAGGAAACATTTTTGAACTTGGAATTTTGGCGCTGAGCGAAACTTTCACCCGCGAGGAGATCCCCATTGGAGATGTTCTCGTCGTCATTTTTATTATTGTCGTTGTTGCTAATGTTGTCGATGCTATCGTTGTCGTCGTTGTCGTCCTCGTCGTCCTCGTCGTCGCTACTATTGGTATTACTATTATCGTTTTTGCTGACGTTGAATTTCAATGCTGCCATCATTTTTTTAGCCTCTTCGATTTGTTGCAACGCTTCTTTTTCCATCTCCTTTTGTTTCTCCGAAGTTATCGTAGCGAACGGATTCGATCCCGGTGGTGCTTCCGGCTCGAGTGCCGCTTTGCCGTAATAGTTGTCCGGATCTTCTTCTGATGCTTCTGATTCCGAATCTGCATACGTATTCGTACTCGCAGCATTCGCCTCGCGCTCGTCGACTCGCGGCGGAGGGGGCGACAGTGAACGAGGTGGTGGTGCCGCACGCTCCGTGCCTTGTACCGAGGAATCTGAATCACTATCGGAGCCTTCGTTGTTGTTATTATATCGTCCTCCTCCGTTCACTATTTTCGTCTCCGTGGAGTTGTTGTCGCCTGCGTCGTCGCATATTCGTCTATTCGAAGAAATCGACGACGACGACACATTGTCGTTTTGTTGCCGACGTGAAGATGACACGTTCTTCGTGTTCTCATCATCATCGTCATCATCGTTTCCATCACCAAAATTTTGAGCCTTTGCCTGTGTCGTAAATTCTTCCCTTTCCGCCCGTTTCGCCTCGCGCAAAACCTCATCGGAAAGGAGTTTCAACAGCCTCCCTCGTTTCACCGCAGCCGAGCAATTGTCGGGTAAATCGTACCCCATAAATCGAACGTGTGCCTCGGCTATTTGCTCAGGCATCGTACCCATCACTTCAATAGATCGTTCTAATCGATCGATGGCTGTCTTTGACGCCGCTTTGTGTGAATACATCGTATCTTCTCGAAGTGGTGAGTAGTAAGAGAGGAAAGAATAGTAGAGTGTAGTAAAGTTTCTTTTGTTGACTCCAATCTCATACAGACATTCAATTTAGGGTATCCAAAAAAAATTGGCCAGAAGCTTCTCCTTCGCACGTTTTTCCAATCAATCGTCACCCCCCCTTTGCAAACGGATTACATCGAAGCGCCGTATAAAATTCTTTTGTTCTTTTGAATCATCTTCACATAAAACGCGGATTTAAACGCTATAAGAAAGACTCTTTCACCGATCGAAAAGAAAGAGAAGAGATCGAAGAAGCGAACGCGAGTGCGATTGAACGGAATACAGAAGGTTAAGGAGGAAAAAGACTTGGTTTTAAATTCTTCGACGAAGAAAAAAATCAACGATCACATCGTCTTCTTCTTCTTTCCTCTTTCCGGTCTTTCCAAACCTCTCCTTTTGTGTTTGAATCCTCCTCTTCTTTCCTTTCGTTCCCGTCGTCAAAAGTGAGCAAGGAGTAGCAGAGATGATGATGATGACGGAGAAGAGATCAGATGCATTGAAGATCCTCCTCGCGATAGTCTTCGCGTTCTTCTCCGTTCTTTTCGCGACTGCGGAGAAGACGCCCAGGAAGATTTTTTGGGTGCCACACGTAGACCAATCGGCTGATTCCACGGAAATCTTTGTCGATTTCATCGACGAAGAAGTGAGCACGATCACTTTGAACTGGAACGTTCTCTCCAGCGACATTTGGTACGTTTAATAGTAACAGAGACAACGCTCTCATCCGAGAAAGAGAGAGCGAAACAAACGACGTCGATCGCGCGATAGAAAAGAAAGAGAGAATCTGTCGGTTCAAATTATTTTGGCCGTAGATCAAAGCCCCTCCTCAAAAGAAGAGCGGCGCGCGGGGGGGGGTCTCTCTATTCTTTTTCAAAAAATCCAAAGCGTTTTTTCTCTCAATCGCATTTTGTGAAATGAAAAGAAGTTTCTTCTTCTTCTTCTTCTTCTTCTTCTACGTTCAACGCATTCATTCTTTTGTCTTTGCGATCGTTAACGGTGTCGTGTTTCATAGCACGTAACGCGCAGTAGAGAAACTGACCTCATCTTCTTTCTTTTCTTTTTTCGCGAAACAGGATTTTGAAGAAAGTGGAAGCGGGATACGTANCACAAACGACTGGTTTTCTCGATTCGACGTGCTTGACGGGTGCGCAGTTAACATCCTTGAGTGGCGCGGAAAAGCTTGTCGATTATACGACGACACAACCGTTCGGAGCGCTTGAATTGAGCGTTGAAGTTGGATGGACGTGGTATTTAGTCGCCGGAGAGAAAACGGAGTGCGATGACGGCTACAAGATTGCCATTTCGAGGTCGGTGTACTCGCCGTCGCCGCCACCGCCGACTCCGAAAGCACCGCCTGCCCCCTCGCCACCGCCACCGGTACCAGCACCACCACCGCCACACCCGGAACCGGGGACGCCACCGCCATGGAACCTGTCACCGCCGCCGGTGGTGTTGGAACGATTCGTGAACCCAATGCTCGAGTTTTATTCGTCCCTGCAAGGTATGTTCAACGTGTTCCCGTACGGGTTACAATACAAGCACGACATGGGCTCGACCATGTCGGGAATAGGCCAACAACACAACAGGGATTCGATTGCTATTGTTGCCAACGCGATCGGTGCGGTGAAGAACGAATCGTCTGCGCAGCCGCTCATGCGCGGTGATCCGTTACAAACGGCGTCTCAGTTTGTTGGGACGTTCAGCTTGACGTCCACAGCGACCGTGACTGACCTTTACCCAGGTATTCTCAGAGCGATGCAGGACATCGCGAACTCGGTATCTGTCACGGGCATTGTGGATGAAACTGGTGCAAACACGTACGCCGGCGTTGCGGTTGAAGTTTTGTTTCACCAAGAGCCGTACAGCTGCGAGAGAGTGCCGGGCGCTGTTTGCGACGCTGATCTGACCCAGGAAGATCGGGAAGCCGCGCCGGATGATGGCGTTCGCTCGGTATCTGTTTCCTTGAGGCACCCGGAGAAGAGCTNCGTGACTCTCGCAAAGGAAGCGATTCACGTCGCTTGCGATTCGGGGTCTCTCGTTACCAAGTTGACCACGCCGGGAAATATCGGCGACGTCGGACCGATCGATACGGTGACTGATTGCACAACTGGCGTAAGCACGCACGATACGTGGGGCGTGTATGAGCCAGTGGTTGAAGCCGACCCGAGAGGTGAGTTTGTCTACGCGACGTTCTATTATCCGGATGGTTTCACGCCAGCATTGGAGCAGCAAGTCGTTGACGCCGTCCTCCCATATGTGGGCGAACAGAAATACGTGCAAACCGACTGTAAGTCCTGGCCGATGTCTCCTCCATCTCCACCACCTTCCTTCCCGTCGCCGCCACCGAATTCACCGCCTCCACCGAACAAACCACCGGGGTGGGTGGCACCGCCGCCGCCGCCGCTACCGTCAAGGAATCCGCCGCCGCCATCGCCGCCGCCGCCAAGTCCTCCTCCCCCACCGCCATCGCCACCGTCGCCACCGCCCGCGGCTCCATCGCCGCCGCCACTTTCACCTTTCCCTCCGCCATCGCCGCCGCCGCCGTCGCCACCGTCGCCACCACCAGCGTCCCCATCGCCGCCACCGCCGCCGTTGCCGCCGCCTGGCATGCCGCCGCCGTCTGAGGCTGCTATGTATTGCAACATTTATGTCTCTTTACCGACCAGTTCA
>JGI20155J14468_10000521_pt1 | contig 31310 bp, 27 predicted proteins | sample COG_05_FD_14468 | JGI IMG/M metagenome (IMG submission 14468) | reverse complement strand
AGGGCGATTTAATAATACCTGCAGAAATGGCAACGGCTGAAACTGTTAATTTTATGGCAAAATATGGGCGGGGTCTTATTTGTCTTGCTTTGACTGGGGACCGGGTTGATCATCTAAACTTACCCCTTATGTCATCACATAACTCGTCTCGTCACGAGACTGCTTTTACCATTTCAATAGAAGCGCGAGAGGGTGTTACTACTGGGATTTCTGCTCANGATAGAGCTCATACCATTTCTGTAGCAATAGNTAAAAATCGCTCGTCCTCAGATATTGCGACTCCTGGGCATGTTTTNCCTCTTAGAGCAAAAGAGGGTGGCGTTTTAGTAAGAGCTGGACATACAGAGGCAGCAGTAGATATCTCAAGATTAGCTGGTTTAAATGAATCAGGGGTTATTTGTGAGATTATGAATGATGATGGAACTATGTCTCGATTGGATGATTTAATTGGTTTTGCAAAACAGCACGGCCTACGTATAGGAACAATTAGTGACCTAATCTCATATAGGAGAAGGCATGATAATTTGGTTGCCGAAACATCAAACAAGATGGTTTCCTCCGTTTATGGAGGGGATTGGCAGATGCGCACTTTCAAAGACGAAATTCAAGGAGGGACGCACGTAGTCCTTTCAAAAGGTACTTTAGACAAAGAGATCACAGTTCTCACTCGCATGCACGTTTTCAATCCTTTTGAAGATGCCTTGGGGATAAATGACGGGAACTCTCCTACTTTATCAACTGCAATGAGAATTATTTCTCAGGAAGGAAGGGGGGTTGTCGTGTTGCTTCGAGATATGAATGCGACCCTAAGTGCAGATTCAGAATCTTCCTCGTCCACCCTGAGGGAGTATGGTTTAGGAGCACAGATTCTAGCTGAATTAGGTCTTGGAGCCATTGAATTATTAACCAACTCACCTTCACCAAAAGTCGTTGGTTTGGATGCTTACGGTCTAAAAATTTCTGGAACTAGACCGTTAACCCATGAGGAATTAGATGATAACAGCTGAGAGTAACAAACAGAACTTTAATTTCTTAAACCCAGTAAAGATATTAATAGTGGTTTCTCCATATTATAAAAGCATAAGCGACGGTCTGATATCTGGAGCTATGAATGAATGTAAGAAGTATAATACTGATGTCCATACAATAGAGGTGCCTGGAGCACTTGAAATTCCCTTAGCTATTCGAATAGCTTTTAGAAAATCAAATTATGACGGATTTATTGCCTTAGGTGTGTTATCAGAGGTGAAACCTCACACTATGACACTGTATGTTCAGATAGTTCTCGTGGCTTGATGTTATTAGGAATTCATGGGGCAAATATTGGTAATGGAATTTTAACAGTTGAGAATATGGCTCAGGCTGAAGAGAGGGCTGACCCAAAGGAATTGAATAAAGGTGGAGGAGCAGCTACTGCTACGTTAAGCTTAATTCACTTTGAGCGTACTATTATTGAAAAGGCCAATGATGTGGGATTCAAAACCAGTAAATTTCTGGTTGGTGATACAGAACTGGGTAAAGGAACATAGTGAATACGCAAATAAAAAAGGTAAATCAAAAATCAGCAGCTCGTTTCTACTCAGTACAAGCGTTATTCCAAATGGAACATTCGGGGCTTTCTATAGAGGTAGTGATTAGTGAATTTGAAGAGCATAGGATTGGTGCAGTCTACAACAATACTGAATTTGGGATATGTAACATATCACTGTTTAAGGATATTCTTAATTTAGCAGTTTTAGAACAAACTATGATTGATAAAGCAACTGATCGAGCGTTGGCTGCTAACTGGCCTATAGATAGAATAGACCCAACCTTAAGGGCGATATTTAGAGCGGCAGGGGCTGAAATGCTATTAGGAAAGACTCCTCCAAAAGTTACAATTGTCGAGTTTATTGATGTAGCTAATGCATTTTTGTCAGATAACAAAGGCTTACCACTGGTAAACGCAGTTTTAGACAAGATGTCGAGAGAACTTAGCAACCTCAAAACAGCAAGTTGTTAATAAGTCTTATCGCTAACATCCAATCAAATAAAAAGTAGCGGAACCACCAACAACCGTTGGAATAGCTAATTCCCGAGGACCTGGTTTTACAGGTGGGCACCAGATAATCGAACCAAGATCCGATCAGAGCCAGTTCCCTCGAATTTGCTTAAGGCCACTGGAATGTTGTTTCCAATTACGAGAAGGGTAGAACCGCTAAGATCCTCTTAAGATGTTTACTGTAAAGCCACAAGCGGCCGTTTTGGTATTTCAATTATTTATTTTTTTTCTTGTCCATACCTTTGGCTATAAGCGATGCAGCTTTAAGCTCCTCTGCGATTTCCAACGCTTCCTCAGGATCGAAGTCTAAAGGTATACTTATATTTTTTCCCTCTATATATATTCTGACCATACCTAGAGTGGTTGGACCAATAGATAAATTTGCTTCTACATTACTCTGGCTATTAATGCTCATATTCAGTTCCTTGATTTATAAGATGATTAATCTTTTACTTTTAACAATCTTTAGTATCTAAAATAGGTGCTGGACGATATAAGTATGTTAATCTGGACGACTTTACAATTGTAGGTCTTGCAATTTGTATAAAATATGGATTAGTCAGTTACTAGTGCCGCCTTAGCTCAGTTGGTTAGAGCGCCTGATTGTGGATCAGGAGGTCCCCCGTTCAAACCGGGGAGGTGGTACCAACTTAGATTATTAGTTTTTCCCCCCATTTATATTTATTTCGTTTTTGATTTTCCCTGTTTTGCTATCAAAGATTAGTATTTTGTCGTTTGATGTAGTTATGGCTATCCAATCAGATCCCTGAGAGTAAGAAATCGCTTTTGTACCTTTTGGTAGGGATATGTCCTGTGGTATTTTAAGTTTTGAAGGTTGTAATTTGATAACAAGAAGGGTTATCACAATTATTATCCCTGAGATCATTGTAAATGTCAGGGTAGTTACTAAAATACGAAGAAATCTTATATTGGAGGGATCTAATCCCGGTGTTTTACTCATGAATCAAGGCTCGCGTTCTATAGAAATTGAAATATTTGGTAATCGTATTACCCGCCTTGATAAAGCACTGGCAGCTTATGCACCAGTCTCTTTAAATTTGAGTAGATCTTATGCAACGCGTTTAATACATAATGGAGCTGTTAGCTTGAAGGGGGTTATTGTTACAGAAGCTGACTTCACGGTGTTGGATAAACAAATATGGAAAATAATAATCCCAGAAGCTACTACTTTAGAAACAGTAGCTCAAAATATACCATTAGATGTAGTTTTTGAAGACGAATACCTAATAATTGTAAACAAACCAGCTGGTATGGTTGTTCATCCTGCACCAGGGTCTCTCGATAAAACTTTGGTAAATGCTCTATTACACCATTGTTCAGATACTCTTTCTGGTATTGGAGGGGAGCGTCGGCCTGGAATTGTCCATAGAATTGATAAGGATACATCGGGACTACTTGTAGTAGCAAAATCAGATATTGCTCACCATGGATTGGCAAAACAGTTTGAGAAACATAGTGTGACAAGAAAATACCTTGCTTTATGCCACGGAGTTCCCGATGCCGCTGATCCAAGGTTGCTCGGGATCCCAGGGGTGGGATTTGAATCTGGAAATATTCTTAAAATTGTGGGTAACCTTGCACGACATAAACATGAACGGCAGAGGCAAGCGGTAATTAAAAATGGAGGAAGGTACGCTGTAACACGAGCACGAGTCTTACAAAAGTTTGGCACTCCAGCGGCTTTATCGTTAATTGAGTGCTGGTTGGAGACAGGTCGCACTCATCAAATCAGAGTTCATATGACCTATGTTGGACATTCTTTGGTTGGAGACCCTGTTTACGGATCGAAGCGTAAAATGCCAAGGAAAGCATTTTCTGAAACGACACAAACCTCAATAAAATCGTTCCCTAGGCAGGCTTTGCATGCATCTGAACTAGGTTTTACACATCCAGTTAGTAATGAAAATATGCACTTCACTACCCCAGTGCCAGAAGATTTTTCTAATTTAATTGAATAAATTGAACGTTAAAGCATAGCCATCAGCTTCTAATTTTCTGATGCAGAAAATTTTCCTATTTACATTCTTAACTAAAATAATAGAAATCTTTTGTTATCCTTAGTACTTGAAAGAAACCTATTCAGTAAATATCTGTTAACTATAGTAAAGGATACAATGTACATGTCTAACTACTCGAATTTACCAGCTCCAACCCCTGATGGCGGTTTAAGTAGATACCTTCAACAGGTAAGGAAGTTTCCAATGTTGGAGCCAGAGGAGGAGTATATGCTGGCTAAGCGCTGGGTTGATCACGAAGATACCGATGCTGCACATCGGTTGGTGACGTCTCATTTAAGACTGGCCGCAAAAATAGCAATGGGTTACCGGGGTTATGGATTGCCTCAGTCTGAAGTGATTTCTGAGGCTAATGTTGGCCTCATGCAAGCAGTGAAAAAATTTGACCCAAATAAAGGTTTTCGACTTGCAACATATGCCATGTGGTGGATTCGTGCTTCAATTCAAGAATATGTCTTACGTTCTTGGAGTTTAGTAAAATTAGGTACGACAAGTGCTCAGAAAAAACTATTTTTCAACTTAAGGAAGGCAAAAAATAGAATAGGAGCGTTTGAAGAGGGAGATTTACGACCTGAGAATAGAAAACGAATAGCCTCAGAACTAAATGTAAAAGAAACTGAGGTTGATTCCATGAACCGTAGAATGTCTGGGGTTGATGCGTCACTTAATGCCGTTATTTCTGTTGACGGTGATGGTTCAACTCAATGGCAAGACTGGCTTGAAGATGAAAATGCTGATCAAGCTACTGAATATGAAGAGAAGGAAGAGTTTGATAGCAGAAGAGAGCTTCTGGTGTCTGCCATGGAGATTTTGAATGATAGAGAAAAAGACATCCTCACTAGGCGGCGATTGACCGAAACTATTGCAACACTGGAAGAGTTAAGTTTACATTATAAAGTTAGCAGAGAAAGAATTCGTCAGTTAGAAGTTCGTGCATTCGAAAAACTACAATCTCGAATGCAAGCGTTGGCCGAAGAAAAAGGAATGATTTAACAGTTATAGCCCTATTATTAAAAACCTATAGGTCATCTAGGCTTTCGAGCTCATCAATCATATTTGAAATTAAGTTTAAACCCAACTCCCAAAACTTCGGGTCAGAGGCGTCAAGTCCAAAAGGTTTAAGAAGCTCTGTGTGATGTTGAGAGCCTCCAGCTTTTAGCATATCTATGTATTTTTGTTTAAAATCTGGACATCCAGCCTCATAAGCTGAGTATAGAGCATTCACCAAACCATCACCAAAAGCATATGCATAAACATAAAATGGTGAGTGTACAAAATGTGGGATATAGGCCCAAAAGGTTTCATAACCCTCCATAAATTCAAAAGCTGGTCCAAGGCTGGACCCTTGAATTGACATCCATAGTTTGTTGATATCATCAGAAGATAATTCACCTTTTGACCTCGCCTCATGCAATTTACATTCAAAGTCATAAAAAGCTATTTGTCTTACGACTGTATTAATTTGATCTTCTATTTTTCCAGCAAGAAGGATACGTTTTTGTTTCTTTGAGGTGGCACTTTTAAGTACTTTCTTAAATGTCAACATTTCGCCAAATACAGATGCTGTTTCGGCTAGTGTTAAGGGCGTCGACGAAAGTAACTCACCTTGGCTTGCAGCAAGAACTTGATGTACACCATGCCCAAGTTCGTGAGCGAGGGTCATCACATCTCGAGGTTTACCGAGGTAGTTAAGCATTACATATGGATGGACATTTGTTACTGTTGGATGAGCAAATGCTCCAGGTGCTTTACCAGGTTTAACTGCTGCATCTATCCAGTTCTTTTCAAAAAATACTTTTGCAATATCGGATATCTCAGGAGAAAAGTCTGCATATGCGTCAAGTACTGTACTTTTTGCAACTGGCCAAGTCACTAATGGGCTGTCCTCTTGTGGAAGGGGAGCATTCCGATCCCAAACTTGAAGTTTTTCCAACTTAAGCCACTTACGTTTAATTTCGTAATACCTATGACTAATCTTGGGGTAGGCATTTACCACAGCATCTCGAAGAGCTTGCACTACTTCTGGTTCAACATGATTGGAAAGGTGACGACCATATTGCGGCGTTGGCATCTTACGCCACTTATCTTGAATTGATTTTTCTTTTGCGAGTGTATTATGAATTCGCGTAAAAATTTTGATATTTTTTTTAAAAACTTTTGCCAGCTCTAGTGAAGCAGATTTTCTTTTCTCTCTATCAGTATCAGTAAGTAAATTTAACGTAGACTCTATTCCCATAGTCTCATTTGAAACTTTAAACTCTAAGCCTGAGATAGTTTCATCAAATAACCTGTTCCAAGAAGATGAGCCAACTGTTGAGAGGTCGTGAATATAATGCTCTAATTGTTCTGATAGTTGATGCGGACGCATTGTTCTAAGCCTATCAAATATTGGTTTATACCGGTTTAACTTTTTATTTGTATTAAAGAGCCTATTTAATTTAACTTCATCAAGCTTATTTATTTCCAATGAGAAAAAAATTAAATGAGAGGTTATATTTGTAAGACTATCTTGTTTATCAATTAGAAACTTACTCCTAGTTTCATTTGTTGTTTCTTGATAGTGTCGTAGACCTGCATATGACATTATTCGTCCTGAAACTTGCTCAATGGTTTCATATCTTGTTATGCAGTTGAGCATACCCTTATCGTCCAACGTAGATAAATTTGTTTCATAATCAGCAGCAAAGTTTTTACACTCAGTCTTCAACCAATTAACGTCATTCGTTATTTCTGTACATTCAGGGCTAGAGTATAAGTCGCTCAGATCCCAGTCAGGTAACCCTGCCAGAGCACCACTTTGTTCAGCCTTATTAAGTAGTAAGTCATTTGTTAAGCATTTTAAAAAAACAGCCATTTATATTACCTCGTAAATATATAAACTTATAAAATTTTAATTGTTTTAGGTCTTTATGTCTGAGATGTGTTGAAGGCCTAATTGTCCCATATTAGAAATTAAGTCTTTTGTTAAAATATCAATCAGATGATTGGGACCTCTTGTTCCCATAGCACCTAAAGAGTAATGCCAAGCTCCCCCCATCATTACAAAATCTGCGCCTAATGATAGGGCTCTTAAGATATCTAGGCCTCCTTCTATTCCGCTATCAAAAATGATTGGTAGCTTGGTAACTTCCTTTATTTTTGGCAAAACCTCTATTGAAGAGAAAGTACCGTCGAATTGGCGCCCAGCATGGTTTGAGACCCATATAGCATTAACACCTTCTTGCTCTAAACTCCTTGCATCTTCTGCTCTCATTATCCCTTTAACTACTAAATTCCCTTTCCATTTCTTCCTTAGGTTCCTTAAATAATTTATGTCTGGCGATGTTCTCAATAAGTATCCAATATGCGCTGTAGAGGAGAGAGACTTTCTTTCTTTAGAATAACTTTGCATTAGCTTCATTTTTGGTATTCCACTTCTAAGAGTGTTAGCCAACCAAACTGGTTTTTTAATCGCTTGCAAACCTAGGCGCCCTGTAAGCCTGGGTGGGTGAGTTAATCCACCACGTATCTGCTTTTCTCTTCTTGATGCATCGGGAACATCGACAGTTAAAACTAGAGTCGTAAATCCTGAATCTTTTACCCTTTTTAATATATCATCTAGTATTTCAGTTTCTCGAGGTGGATATAATTGAAACCAAGCATTTTTATCAATATGGGTAGCCAGGTCCTCTGGAGTTTGGCTCGCAACCGTTGAAAGTGTGTAGGGTATATTATGTCTTGCTGCCGTTCCTGCCAAAATTTTTTCAGCATTAGGCCAAATTAAACCAGACATTCCAACAGGTGCAACACCAAAAGGTAAATTGTATTCGTGATTTAATATAGTAGTTTTAAGGTTTGGGTTTATATCCCCGTGGAGTATTGATGGATAAAACATTATTTCATCAAGTTTGATTCTGTTTCTTTTTCGTGTGTGTTCTAACCCTGTTCCACTATCTAAATATTCCCATACAAAATGTGGAATTCTCTTTTGTGCTCTTTTTTTAAGATCTGATACGGCAGGAAATTTTGAATGATAGTCCATAGGCTCTTTTTCCCTTATTTATTAAAAAAGTCCAGAAAAATAATAGGAACAAAATAAGAACGGGCTTTAACTTAAGGTTTTATCCCTGTATTAGATCAATATAACATAAAAAGAGGAATTAAGATATTGCGTAAAGACCAGGACCTCTTAGAGCCTCTACTGCCGCCGTATATTAGAGAACTTAATGAGCCTCAACAAGAAGCAGTCTTGAGCTTAATAGGGCCAGTTTTAATGCTTGCTGGGGCAGGTACGGGGAAAACCAAAGCATTGACCGCCAGATTTGTGCATTTGTTAAAAACTGGTAGTGCTCACCCTAATGAGATTTTTGCAGTTACCTTTACTAATAAAGCTGCATTTGAAATGAAAAATAGAGTTGGTGACTTATTAGGCCGGAATGTGGAAGGCTTTAAGTGGTTGGGAACCTTCCATTCAGTATGTGCTCGTTTCCTACGTAAACATGCGGAACTTGCAGGTTTAGAGCCAAATTTTACTATTTTAGATACTGATGATCAGTTAAGGATTTTCAAACAACTGATTCAAGCTGAGAATATTGATGAAAAAAATTGGCCAGCTCGCTTATTAGCCTCAACCATAGATAATTGGAAGAATAGAGCATTTACGCCCGAAAACTTACCGATGTCTGAAAACGATAAGTATGATGGTCTAGGACGATCTTTATACGCCCAGTATCAAGATCGTTTAACGAGACTCAATGCTTGTGATTTTGGAGATTTATTACTTAAGGTCGTAACCTTACTACAAGCGAATAAAGACTTACTTCAAAGGTATCAGAAACTATTTAAATATATCTTAGTTGATGAGTATCAGGATACTAACGTGGTTCAGTACTTACTCTTGAGACTGCTGGCTGCAGGACACCAAAATATCTGTTGTGTTGGGGATGATGACCAATCTATCTACGGTTGGCGTGGAGCAGAAGTAGGAAATATTTTGCGGTTTGAGAGTGATTTTAAAAATGCAAAAATAATTCGTTTAGAGCAAAACTATAGATCAACTGAATACATTTTGGCAGCCGCAACTGGAGTGATAAGTGCAAATAAAAATCGTTTAGGTAAAACATTATGGACAAGCTCTAAGGGAGGGGAACGCGTTCGATTGATAGGTCACTGGGATGGAGGTGAAGAGGCTATTTGGATCAGTGATGAAATTGAGGCAATGCAAGTAGGCACTAGGGGTCTAAGGAAATATAATTTAAGTGAAGTGTCAATTTTGGTTAGGGCATCTCATCAAATGAGAGCGTTTGAAGATAGGTTTTTAAAGACAGGTTTGCCTTATAGGGTAATTGGAGGTCCTCGATTTTATGAGCGATTAGAAGTTAGAGATGCCATCGCCTATTTCAGGTTATTAGTATCTTCGAGAGATGATCTTGCCTTTGACAGAATTATTAATACTCCCAAAAGGGGCTTGGGTGATAGTGCTCAACAGAAAATTCGAGAAAACTCACGGGTAGCTGACAAATCTCTACTAGATGGAGCAAGAGAATGCTTGTTATCAAATAAAATATCAGGAAAGGGTGCAACCCAGTTAAGGCTACTTTTAGATACCCTGGATAGATTGCGTAAGATGTACACTCAAGGGACAATTTCTCATATCGAAATGGCTGAACAAATATTAGAGGAGTCAGGTTACACGAGAATGTGGATGAGTTTACAGGATAAGACACCAGATGCTGGTGGTAGGTTAGAGAATTTGAAAGAGTTAATAAAGGGGTTGGAAGAATTTGAGAATATGGAGGGTTTTCTTGAGCATATAGCTTTGGTTATGGAAAATAGTACGGACAATGAAGTTGAAAAAGTTAGCATAATGACCCTACATGCTGCTAAAGGGTTAGAGTTTCCTGCTGTCTTTCTACCTGGTTGGGAGGATGGATTGTTCCCTTCGCAACGTTCAATGGATGAAAGTGGTGTGAAAGGCTTGGAAGAAGAGAGAAGGCTTGCATACGTTGGTATCACTCGAGCAGAGGAGCTTTGTACCATTTCATTTGTTGGTAGCCGGCAGGTTTACGGGCAGTGGCAGTCAGCTATTCCTTCACGATTTATTGATAATATCCCAGTAGAGTATATCGAGAACTTAACTTTACCAGGCCTATACGGTTATCAGTTGGATGAGAGGATTAATCAAGACATTGATAACGCTGCTACTTTGTCTGATGACATTCAATCACGAGCGGCGATGGCTGATGTGTATCAATCTCCAGGGTGGAGGAGGCTTCAAAACTCTAAAAAAACCCATAAAGATCCTAAAGTTGAAATTAAGAGTTCTATAACAGATGCAGAGATACTTAGTGGGAGATTTTTGGTGGATGATAAGGTTTTTCACCAAAAATTTGGTTATGGAGTTATCCTAGCTTTAGACGGTGGAAATGCTGATGTGTTTTTTGAAAAAGCCGGAGAAAAAAAATTAAGAGCCCCGATTGAGAAATATTTAATTTTGGCAGATTCTCTAGATGAGTTATAAAAATTTTTGTGGCGGTGCAGGGAGGAATGCACCGCCACCTTAAAAACCAGAAAACATAAGGGAGGAATAATGTCGTCTATAGCTTTAATAAGCTCACTATAGTTTTTTGAGGTTATGTAGACAATAATTATTAAAGCATTTCTGATATGCAAAAAACACATATCAATTACCACAACTTGTGCTAAAGAACTTTTATTTGGAGTAAAATTAATGAATTCATTGCAAAACAAAGTCTTGGACTGTTTGTCTTCTATTGAGGTTCCTGGAGGATCTAATTTAATTTCTAGAGATTTAATACGAGCTTTAGAAATTAAAGATGGAGTTGTACGTTTTGTGATTGAGATAGATAACTCTGAAGCTGAGCTATTTAATCCTATCGTTAAAAATACCCAAAGGGTTTTAGAAGCAATTGATGGTGTTTCCAAGGCATCTATAGTTTTGACATCTCAACGAGACGTAAGTGAGACAAGTTCGAATTCTCGACCTCCAGATTTAAAAATTGGCAAACATCCTGATCAAAGAGTGGAATCTATGAAGCCAGATAGTATACGACACATTATAGCAGTTGGTTCTGGAAAAGGAGGTGTTGGAAAATCCACTGTATCAGTAAATCTAGCAGTTTCCCTTGCTAAAAAAGGTGTGCGAGTTGGTTTGCTGGATGCGGATATTTATGGTCCGTCACAACCCAAAATGCTTGGGTTGACTGGAAGACCAGACTCTCCAGATGGAAAAACTATTATTCCTTTATCGGCATTTGGAGTTGTTGTAATGTCTATTGGTTTTATGGTTGACCCCTCTAAGGCGATAGTTTGGCGTGGGCCCATGTTACAGGGAGCTCTTCAGCAGATGTTAGGTCAGGTTCAGTGGGGGGATTTGGATGTGCTAATAGTTGATCTTCCTCCTGGAACTGGGGATGTTCAGCTTAGCCTTTGCCAAAAAGCAGAACTTAGTGGAGCAATCATAGTTTCCACACCGCAAGATGTGTCATTGATAGATGCCAAAAAGGCTATTGATATGCTTAATGGTCTCAAGGTGCCAGTGCTTGGGTTAATAGAAAACATGTCCAATTATATTTGTCCAAAGTGCGGGCATGAGGCAGAAATTTTTGGACATGGGGGTGTGCGTGCAGAAGCATCTAAAATGGGGTTACCGTTTTGGGGGGAAATTCCTTTAGATCTGGAAATTAGATTGTCTGGAGATGCCGGAAAGCCAGTTGCTACTGGAGATGGATCAACTTCTGATCCGTACGCCTCGATTGCACAGAAGCTTATTGACAGCGTCATTTCAAATTAACGTAATAGTTAAGTTGATTTAAGTTTTAAATTATATGAACGAATCATAAAGGTTTTTTTTATAAATCTTAAAATTTTGTCTTATTTAGAAATTTTTTCTAATCTTGGTAATTATTTAGGAAATTTATATTACTAAATATAGANGTGTTTTTATATANAGGCACAATATATAGATATATTAGTTAATTAAATTTTTTTTTTACTTAAAATGGGATAGATTCCCATAAAGTGGTATTGATTTCCGTCTAATCCCGTGTATATTTAACTCACGATAAACGAGGGTTAAATAAAATAGGGGCATCTAAGAACCCCAATAGGCGACCATAAAGGTTTCATACAGGCTCCCATTTTATCGTGAACTAGTTTGAACCTGCGCAAGCAGACATCCCCCCAGGTGGTGCGGGTCAAACACCTCCAAAAGAGGAATTCAGCGGATTGGGTTATGGCAGTGACCCAACCGCTGTTTCTTTAGCGTATCGGATAAAGGAGCTTACTAGATTTGACAGATAGATTTAGAGGCGAAGGGATACATAAGGTCGATGGGAAAGGCCGCGTATCGATTCCAGTACTCTTTCGACGAGTTCTTGAGTCTGGTGATCCGGATTGGACGGAAGGTCTAAATCCAAATGCTGTGATAGTATATGGAGGCATAACCCAAAAATATTTGGAAGTGTATACTCAGAAAGCTATTAATGAGGTTGACTCAAAAATCTCTCATTTACCGCGAGGTTCAAAGGAACGTCGTGCCTTGGAGCATATTTTTAATGGGCAAGCTCTTCCGACTCAACCTGACGAATCTGGACGATTGGTGATACCTCTACGCTTACGAGAGAAAGTTGGAATTACTAACGAAGCACATTTTTCTGCAACCGGAGACACATTCCAAATTTGGTCACCTGAATCATCTTATGAGCAAGCTAAGTCAATTGAGAACTGGTTAACAGAGCAAGGTAATGATTTTGATCCTCTAGTTTTATTAAGTTCGGGTTCCAATAAAGATATTAAAGAAAAAATGGATTAAGAAATGGAAAGTATGGCCTGCAATTCCAATCAAAAGGCACAGCATACTCCGGTTCTGATTAATACTATTGTGAACAACATCCAACCACAAGGAACTTGGATAGATGGGACTTTTGGTGCTGGGGGCTATAGCCGTGCCTTACTGGAAAGTGGGGCCGTAAAGGTTTTTGGGATCGATAAAGACCCCAATGTAATTAAGCTTTCGCAGGATTTGTCCGAAGAGTTTTCGGGACGGTTTTCTTTTTTTTTAGGAAAATTTTCTAAAGTTGAAGAATTTGTAGATAAGGCCATTGTAGATGGCGTCATTTTTGATCTTGGGGTCTCATCCATGCAATTAGATCAGGCCAAACGTGGATTTTCGTTTAGACATGATGGGCCACTAGATATGCGTATGGGCGAAGGGGGTCTTTCTGCGGCGGATATAGTAAATAGTTTTGAAGAAGAAGAGATCGCTGATATTCTTTTTCAATATGGAGAAGAAAAATCTTCAAGGTTGATTGCAAAAAAAATAGTTTCAGCGCGACCAATAACGTCCACTCTAAGTTTATCAACTATAATACATGGTTGCTTTAATAATCGAATTGATACTAAGACTCATCCAGCGACAAAATCATTCCAGGCCTTACGCATTGCAGTAAATGATGAGTTAGCCGAGCTTGTTCGTGGATTAGAGGCTGCTGAACGGATACTGAAGCCGGGTGGAGAGCTAGTGGTTGTTACCTTTCACTCATTAGAGGACCGAATTGTAAAGAAGTTTCTTCGTTCTAGGTCAATTGGTAAAGGAAATGCTAATAGACATTCCCCCACATCTGAAAATGTTTCTCCAAGCTTTATACTGAAGAGCTCTAAACCTTATTTAGTAAAAGATAACGAACGACAGTCCAACCCTCGATCACGCTCTGCAAAACTTAGAATAGCTATACGATCGGACGCAGACCCATTCTCTCCCCAAAGAAAAAAATTAGGTCTCCCAAAGTTAGCTATGAAAAGTTTAACATTATGAGGTTAATATTTTATAGTTTCTCACTTATTTTGGTTATGTCCCTTGCTTATTTAGCAAATCTAGAGAGTGTAAAAACAAAGGCTACAATGCATAGTGCGAATCTTTTACGAACAGAAGTAGATGAATTAAAAGAGGAATTAAATATTTTAAATGCAGAATGGGCCTTATTGAATCGTCCAGATAGATTAACTGACTTAGTTAAGTGGCATTATAGGGAGCTAAAGTTAATGCCAATTTCTATAAAGAATTTCAAATCAATTAAATCTGTAGAACTTTCCAAACCTTCAAACAGAAAGGAATAATAATGTCAAAATTTGAATTATTTGTTCTGACTGGAGAAGATGGATGATTCGAGTTCCTTTACGTCCTTTGGCACATATTCTAGCAGTTAGAAGTTCTGGAGGTAATCCCGATGATATTGAAAAACAGAATGTTAACCAACGATATATTGCCTATACTGACTTGACTCAAAAACGAGCTGAAAGACGGCTATTTTTTGTAGGTATAATGTTTTTAATAAGCTTTGTATTAGTTTGTGCTAGAATGACTGTTTTGGCCTCCTCTGAGGTATCTTCTGTATTAACTGAGGTTAGTCCCTCAAATCTTATATCGCAGAGATCAAACATACTTGATCGAAATGGCAATATTCTAGCAACCAATTTACCTACATTCGCCTTGTATGCGAGGCCTCAAGTTATGATTCGACCACAGCTTGCAGTAAAAAAATTAATTAAGATTTTTCCAGATTTAAATGCAAAGAAGATGTTAATTGATTTCACTGGACAGAAGACTTTTCTCTGGGTGAAAGATAAACTAAGCCCAGAGCAACGGCAGGCTGTGCACGAGATTGGCGAACCAGGTTTAATGTACGGACCAAGAGAGATGCGACTTTATCCTAATGGAAGATTTGCAAGCCATGTATTAGGAGGCACAAGATTTAACAACCAGAGTGCAACAAATGCGGATATGGTTGGTAACGCGGGTGTGGAAGCAACATTTAATAACTATTTAAGCGATAGGGCTGACGAGGGGAAAGCACTTCAGCTAAGTTTAGATTTAAGTGTACAGGCTGCTGTCGAAAATATTTTAGGTGGATCAATGAATATAATGCGGGCAAAAGGGGCCACCAGCATTGTTTTAGATGTTATAACCGGTGAAATAATCACGATGGTCTCATTACCTGACTTTGATCCAAATAATCGACAAATAGAGTTTGCAGGTGATAACGCTAATAATAACCCCTTATTTAATAGGGCAGTACAAGGTGTTTATGAGTTAGGATCCACCTATAAAGTCTTTACAGTAGCAAAGGCTCTTGATTTAGGTTTGGTTGATCCAGAAACAGAAATAGACGTTTTTAGGAAAACCAATATTTTAGGTACCGAGGTTCGTGACGACCATTATAAAGTTCCAAAACTTAGCGTAACTGATATACTTACTGAGTCGTCGAATGTAGGGACAGCTACTCTAGCAGCTAAAATAGGAAAAAATAATCAAATAAGTATGTTGAAGGATCTAGGCCTTTTCCACCCAACTGAGGTGGAGTTAATAGAAGCAAAGGGCATAACGCCTTTAAAGCCAAAAAAATGGATTGATAGTTCTACTGTTACAATCTCATATGGTTACGGTCTGTCCATGAGTCCATTACATTTGGCAGTCGCTTACGCCACACTGATAAATGGAGGGTTTAAGGTTACTCCTACAATTTTAAAACAAGATAATAAAGACCTAGGTCGTAGGGTTATATCAGCAGAAACTTCTAATCAGTTAAGAAAAATTCTTAGGAGCGTAGTTCAACGAGGAACTGCAACACTTGGTAATGTAGAAGGATATGAAGTTGGTGGTAAGACAGGGACAGCAAACAAACAAAAAGTTGGAGCCAGAGGTTATGACAATGACCGGGTAGTTTCAACTTTTGTATCTTTTTTCCCCGTTAAGAGTCCAAGATATGTTCTACTTGTATCTTTCGATGAACCTTCATACAGGGGAGGAAAAGAAAAAAATGAAAGAAGTGCAGGGTGGACCGCTGTCCCAGTGGCCGCTGAAATAATAAAACGTATTGCCCCTTTACTGAACTTACGGCCTAGCTTTGACACCGATCAAGTGGTGCAATTAGATAGATAAAACTCACTTATGAAAATTAAATGTCTAGATGGTGATTGAAAATAAAAAGAAACTAAGTGAATTGGGATTTATTTCCTCCCAAAGTGCTGATTTAGAGGTTTTAGGATTGTCTTCGGATAGCCGGACAGTAAAAAAAGGATATCTCTTTGCAGCTTTGCCTGGTTTGAACTTTCACGGAGCTGAATATTTACAAGAAGCAATCTTGAAGGGTGCTAGTGTCATTTTAACAGATGCGGTTGGAGGAAGTGTTATCTCAAAAATATTTAAAAGGAACCTCGGTAGAGTTAATTGTCACTCAAGATCCTAGGCATGATTTTGCTTGCTGTGCCTCTCTTTGGTTTAGATTTCAGCCTGAAGTGTTAGTCGCAATAACTGGTACAAACGGTAAGACTAGTGTGGCAAACTTTACTCGTCAGATTTGGGAACTTCTTGGGTGTAAAGCTGCGAATCTGGGAACAAATGGTGTTGAGGGAGCTGCAAATTTCTCCTTAAATCATACCACTCCAGATCCATTGTGCTTACATCGGATACTTTCTGAGTTAGTAGCCATTGGAGTGACTCATTCGAGTATGGAGGCGTCGTCTCATGGGTTATTTCAAAAGAGACTGGATGGTACAAATTTATTAGCTGCAGCGTTTACAAACCTTTCACATGATCATCTTGATTATCACGAGACTTTAGAAAATTATTTTTGTTCCAAAAAAAGTTTATTTTGTCGTATTTTGTCTTCTGAAGGAACCTCTGTTGTAAATATTGATAGTGTTTGGGGAAAAAAAATAAGGTCAATTTCAGAAAGCCGAGGGGTTCATGTCCTCACTATCGGAACTGATCCATCTTCAGATCTAAGGATACTCAATCAAAGTTTTTATAATGATGGACAAGAGTTAAGGTTCTCATATAAAAATAAGGTAGTTCAACTGAAGCTTAATCTTATCGGTGGGTTTCAGGCAAGCAATATCCTTCTTGCAGCGGGCCTGGCAATTGCAACAGGAAGTTTACCCGCCGACGTGTTTGCCGTTATTCCACTAATTAAAACAGTTAAGGGTAGGATGCAACTTGTTGCGACTCTATCAAATGGTGCATCTGTTTATGTAGATTTTGCACATACTCCAGATGCCATTGAGACGGCGATTAAATCGATACGTCCACACATTTTAGGTCGTGTGAGTATAGTTTTTGGTGCAGGAGGAAATCGAGATAAGGAAAAAAGGAAAATGATGGGTATGGTGGCGCACAAGTGGGCGGATTCTGTATATTTAACGGATGATAACCCTCGTGATGAGGATCCAGCGACAATTAGATCAATGATTAGATTGGGAGCACCAAATGCCATAGAAATTCCAGACCGTGCTGAGGCAATATTAATAGCAATATCAAATCTTCAGGCTGGAGATGTCCTTCTAATTTCTGGTAAGGGGCATGAGACTGGTCAAGTTATCGGTGATACTGTCTTTCCTTTTGATGATATTGAACAGGCAAGCATAGCCGCAACTGCCTTAGAGAGGATTATTTAAGGTGTTATGGAATTCTAAAGAACTAGAAGTAATTACTGGAGGGCATTCAATAAAACCTTTTACGGTCAATGGAGTATCTATAGATACAAGGACATTACAGCCAAACGACTTATTTGTTGCATTAACTGTAAAAAGAGATGGGCATGATTTTGTTTTAGAAGCACTAAAAAAGGGCGCCAGTGGTGTTTTAGTTAGTAAAATTCCTGAAGGAGTGTCTTCGGAGTGTCCATTACTTCTTGTGAATGAAGTGAAACGGGCTTTAGATTTAATAGGTATCGCGAGCCGAGCGAGGAGTCATGCAAAGATTGTGGCTATTACTGGGTCTGTTGGAAAAACCTCTACTAAGGAAATGCTTAAGAAATCACTTTCAAAACACTGTTTGGTACATGTTTCTAAAAAAAGTTATAATAATCAGTGGGGCGTTCCATTAAGTTTGGCGAATATGCCAGAGAATACCGAAGTTGCAGTTTTTGAAATAGGTATGAACAGTCCAGGTGAAATCTTGCCTTTGACTCGAATGATAAGGCCGCATTTGGCCATAATTACTGCAGTAACTACGGCCCATTTAGAATCCTTTTGTTCTGTGGATGAAATTGCGAAGGAAAAAGCTAGTATTCTGGAAGGCTTGGAAGAAAATGGTCTTGGCATTGTTAACTGTGATTTTGAGAGCTTAGACAAAGCATTGTCTTTGTATTCTTCGGTTAAGTTAATCACATTTGGTAAATTTGTAGAAGCTGACTGGAGGTTATCTAACATAAAGTTTTCCAATACTAATATGATATGCTCTTTAACTAGTAATATATATGATTTTGATTTCAAAATTAATACATTAGGTGAACACCACGCTATCAACGCAACTGCTACTCTATGTGCCGCACACGCAATTGGTGCAGATCTATCGGGTGCTATTTTAGGGTTAGAAAACTGGAAACCTTTCAAAGGGCGTGGAGAAAGATCTTTGATAAACTGGAAACTTGATAGAGATCAATCTGACTTAGAGCTAATAGATGAATCTTATAACGCAAGTCCAGCATCAGTAGAGGCTAGTTTGTATACTTTAGCTATTTCAAAGCCTCCAGCTATTCACGGGAGAAGAGTGGCTATATTAGGTGATATGTTAGAGTTAGGGCAGACTGAAAAATCTTTACATGAAGAAATAGTTAAACATCCATCGCTTAAGGATATAAATGTAGTTCACTGCGTTGGGGAGTTAATGAATTCCCTTTTTCAAAATTTACCACCTGGTAAGCGTGGTTTATTGACATTAACAGCTGCGGATTTTCTTACCAATCTAACAGGGGTACTAAAGCCAGGAGATGTGGTTATGGTTAAAGGGTCACTGTCAATGAAAATGAACCTGATAGTTGACGCTATTAAGGAATTAGGTCAAGTCGTAGAACTAATAGATGAGGAGAGTATCTAGATGTTTTACTGGTTGACAGTTTTTTCTGATGGTGGAGATTTTTTTAATTTATTTAGGTATATAACCTTCCGAGCGGGAGGTGCATTTTTTACAGCATTACTTTTTGGATTTATATTTGGTAGGCCATTAATAAATTTCTTAAAGCGGAAGCAAATCAATGGTCAGCCGATTAGAGCTGATGGTCCAGAGAGTCATATACTGACTAAAGCGGGCACTCCAACTATGGGAGGATTGCTTATTTTAGGCGCTTTACTAACCTCTACACTTTTATGGTCACGTTTGGATAACGGGTTCGTTTGGATTGTCCTTTTTGTGACGATTGGTTTTGGATTGATTGGCTTTGCTGATGATTATGCAAAGGTTTCCTTAAAATCTCATAAGGGAGTTCCCGGTAAAGTAAGGATTTTTTCTGGGATAATAATCTCTGTTATTGCGGCGCTCTTANCCTCTANACTGCATCCTGACCCGTTAACTAATCAATTGGCCTTACCCTTTTTAAAAAATGCGCTTATAAATCTTGGNCCATTTTTTATCCTATTTGGNGCATTTGTTATTCTTGGAGCTGCAAACTCTGTTAACTTAACAGATGGTTTGGACGGTTTAGCNATTATGCCCGTTATGATAGCCGCGGCTGCACTAGGCATAATATCCTATGCTGTGGGGAGGGTTGACTTCACTCNGTACCTTGATGTCCATTATGTGCCTGGAACATCAGAGNTATTAGTTTTCTCTGCGGGCCTTATNGGCGGTGGGTTGGGTTTCTTATGGTACAATGCTCCNCCAGCTGCCGTTTTTATGGGGGATACAGGTTCACTATCACTAGGGGGTGCGTTGGGGGCTATAGCGGTATTAACAAAACACGAACTAGTTATGGGAATAATTGGTGGTTTGTTCGTGGTGGAAGCTTTAAGTGTCATTATCCAGGTTTTATATTTTAAACTAACCGGGCGTCGTGTCTTCCTTATGGCACCTATTCATCATCATTTTGAAAAAAAAGGGTGGGCAGAGCCACAAATTGTCATTCGATTCTGGATTATTGCGCTGATCCTTGCGATGATTGGTCTTGCAACACTTAAAGTTAGATGATTGTCTCAGAAATCTATACTAATCAGTCGATTGTGATTTTAGGACTAGGCAGATCTGGGATTGCACTTGCAGAAGCTTTAACCCAAAGTGGAGCCAAAGTTTTGGTCTGGGATGATAACCCTGATGTATTACTAAAGGCTTGCGAAAGAGGGTTGGAAGCACTTAATCGGAACAAAAAAGATCAATGGAGAGGAGTAGATATTTTGTTGGTCTCTCCTGGAGTACCATTTTTATACCCTAAAATTCACAACATTATTTTAGAAGCCTCAAAGGCTCAGGTGCCAATTGATAATGACATTGGGATGTTCTTTAATATATTAGAAACTACAAAGAAGAACTTTAAGATCCCTCCAAAGGTAATAGCCGTTACGGGATCAAATGGTAAATCAACAACTTCATCCTTGATTCATCATATTCTTATAAAAGCAGGAACTACCGTACAGTTTGGTGGCAATATAGGCAAAGCTGTTTTTGAACTTAATCCTGTCCAAAACGAAGAGGTTATTGTCTTGGAGTTAAGTTCATATCAATTGGAGGTTGCAAAGCGATTGTCACCAGATATTGCAATTTTTACAAATTTCTCACCAGATCATTTGGATAGGCATGGTGGAGTGCAAGGTTATTTTTCGGCAAAAAAGCGTTTATTTGACTCTGGGTACTCTAATACTTCTATTATTAATATTGATTCCAAAGAAGGTTTGTTGTTACTCAATCAGAACGCTTCATCTAATCAGGATTCACAGTCTATAAGAGTAACTTCAGGACCTTTAACAAATACCAAAGATTGGACCGTTGGTTGCTTTCTTGATAGGTTAGTTGAAATGAAAGAAGGAAAAGAAGTATTTTCTATGCCTCTCAAGTCACTGAAAAACATACCTGGGGTGCACAACCAAGAGAATATTTGTTTGGCATATGCGGCCTGTAAGGCAATAGGTATTGAATCAAAAGTGATTAAGGCTGCAGTAAAAAGCTATGTTGGCTTGAAACATAGAATTCAACTTGTGGGAATTAGGCATGGTGTAAAATATATAAATGATAGCAAGGCGACAAATAGTGATAGCGCTTCTGTTGCGTTAAAAACGTTTAAAAATATTCATTGGATTTGCGGAGGTGAAAAAAAAGAAGAGAAATTAACTAATTTAGCATTTAATGCTAAATTCGTAAAAAAAGTCTATGTTATTGGAGAAGATCCAACTGAGTTTGCAGCACAATTAGGGTTTGACCCTCATGAGCTTGTGGTTCGATGGAAGACGCAGTCAAGTTGGCCTCTGAAGAGGCGATACCGGGAGATATTGTGTTACTATCGCCCGCAGCGGCAAGTTTTGATCAATATCAGAATTTTGAGAAAAGAGGTGAACATTTTATAGAACTCGTTAAGAAAATTTTATAAATTCCTCTTAAAATATATTTACTTTAGTTTATAATCTTTTACTGGATTGATCGGGGTTTTAAGCGTAGAATAATACATAGATCCGAATAAATCGGGCAAGCGAGGCAGTTTTGGCAAAATTCTCATGACTGAGATGGTCTATGGTACAGTGAAGCACTCATCAGCTGAGCCTTCTCTTTCCAAATGGTTACACTCTATAGATAGGTGGTCTATCCTATGTGTATTAACTCTTTTTGGAATTGGACTTCTTTTAGGTTTATCTTCTTCCCCACCTCTTGCGGAAAAAAACGAATATTCTCCCTTTTATTACGTCTATAAGCAAGTAGTTTTTGGTTCCTTGGCACTTTCCTGCATGTTTATTTTTTCAACATTATCAAAAACGAGCATTCGACGTTTTGCTGTATTATTTTTTCTTGTTACGTTTATTGCGCTTGCTTTATTACCAGTTTTTGGAACTGATTTTGGTAAGGGAGCGACTAGGTGGTATTCTTTTGGGCTAGGGTCCTTTCAGCCCTCAGAATTTTTAAAACCTGTTTTTGTGGTGCTCTCAGCATGGCTTATAGCTGAAAGTCAAAAAATAAATGGACCACCTGGGAACTTTATCTCTTTTTTTATAGCGATGTTAATAACTATTCTTTTNGTAATTCANCCTGATTTTGGGCAGGCAATGTTAATATTGTTTGGATGGAGCGTNGTTTATTTTGTAGGTGGAGCGTCAATAGTTCTTTTACTAATTATAGCTTTTGCAACTATTTGTTTAGGTTTCGTTATGTACAGCATATCAGAGCACTTTCGTCGGAGAATTGATGGATTTTTATCTGTTGATATTGATCCAACCACGCAGATTGGATTTGTTAGTAATGCTATTAGAGAAGGTGGTTGGTTTGGTGTTGGAGTGGGTAAAGGAGAAGTAAAATGGTCACTTCCTGACGCACACACAGACTTCATAATTGCGGTGGCTGCCGAAGAGTATGGGCTAATTTTAGTGACTGTAATTATTTCTTTATATATTACAGTGACGATTAGGAGTCTTCACCGCTTAATGAATAAGAAAGATCCTTTTGCTCGTTTGGCGGGTGTGGGCTTAACAGCAATGTTTGCGATGCAGGCATTAATCAACATGGGTGTTGCTGTAAGGCTACTTCCGGCAAAAGGCATGACCTTACCATTTATTTCAAATGGTGGATCGTCATTAATCGCCACAGGGATTGCTCTAGGAATGTTATTAGTTTTCACTAAGTTAGAACCTCAAGGGGACGTTAGAGACCTTTTAGTGAAGAGGCGAAAAGGTCGATGAAAAAAAAACGAATTTTACTAGCTGCTGGTGGTACAGGTGGTCACATGTTTCCAGCTCAAGCATTATCTGAGGTTTTATTAAAAGATGGTTGGACAGTTGGATTATCTACTGATGTAAGAGGTTCTCGGTTTTTAGACAGTTTTCCTTCAGATATTAAGGTCGCCATTTCGGATTCGGGCACATTTTCCAGTAGTGGAATTATAAAAAAAATTAGTACTCCTTGGCGGATAATTAAAGGAACTATTTCTACGCTAATAAATTTTAACCGTGAGAGACCGGATGTAATTGTCGGATTTGGGGGTTATCCTTCTATCCCAGCATTATTAACAGCTAGGTTGTTGGGCATCCCGTTCATCTTGCACGAACAAAATGGTATTTTAGGCTTAGTTAATAAAATTTTTTCCAAATATGCTAACGTGGTTGCCTGTGGCACGTGGCCAACAAGTGCACCAGAAAAAACAAACTTAGTATTCACTGGTAACCCTGTAAGGGCTTCAATTCTTAAGAGATCAGGGTCTCCCTATATTTGCCCAGGGGATTATCCAATGAGCTTGGTTGTGGTCGGAGGAAGTCAGGGAGCTACTGTATTGTCAAAAATTGTACCAATAGCACTTTCTAAACTGCCTCTTGAGATTTTAAAAAACTTAAGAGTAAGTCATCAAGCTCGTAGTGAAGATATTATTGCGGTTTCAAAGTGCTATGAGAGTATGGGAGTGCAGGCTTTTGTAAAACCATTTTTTGATGATATATCCAGTAGATATTCTGAGGCGCAATTAGTAATATCCCGGTCTGGTGCTTCATCAGTTGCTGATATTTCTATTATTGGACGTCCATCTATTTTAATACCGTTTGCCGCTGCTATCGCTGATCATCAATCAGCAAATGCATCACAATTAAAAGCCTCTGGTGGTGCAATTGTAATTCAAGAGTCTGAGCTTACATCGGAGAAATTAGCAACAAAAATTACTCAAATTTTAATGTTTCCGGAGGTTGCACAAGAAATGGCAAATCAGGCGTTTAAATGTGGGAACCCTAATGCTGTCGAAAAACTTCAAGCGGTAGTCAAATCAGTCGTTGACGGTACATCAGTATGAGTTCGACTAAAACAAAATTACCAATAGGTTTAGGGGCAATACATTTCATAGGTATTGGTGGCATAGGTATGTCAGGCATAGCTGAAGTATTATTAAGCCTAGGTTATATCATTCAAGGGTCTGATTTAAAATCAACGGATATAACTAACAGGTTATCAGCTTTAGGCGCGAAGATTTATTTGGGACAAGATAAAGCTAACCTTGAAGTCGCAGAAGTTGTAGTCGTTTCGAGTGCGATAAAAAGCGATAATGTAGAACTTAAAGAAGCTCATCTAAAGTCACTGCCAGTTGTAAGTAGGGCAGAAATGTTGGCTGAGTTAATGCGGTTAAAGTCCAACATTGCAGTAGCTGGAACTCACGGAAAGACTACGACAACGACCATGATTTCAGCAATTCTTGATATGGGCGGTATAGATCCAACCGTAATCAATGGGGGCATTATCCATGCTTATGGATCAAATGCTCGAATTGGACAAGGAGAGTGGATGGTAGTGGAAGCTGACGAGTCTGATGGGACTTTCATACGTCTTCCTGCTACGATCGGCGTAATTACCAATATAGATCCTGAGCATATGGATCATTGGGGTAGCTTTGATAATCTTCGAAATGGTTTTTTTCAATTTATATCTAACATTCCTTTTTATGGATTGGCTGTTTGCTGTGTAGATGACCCAGAGGTTCAGGCACTTGTATCAAAGGTAAAAAATAGAAGAATTGTTACATTTGGTTTTGGCAAGGAGGCTGATGTAAGGGCATTGAACATAAAATATAGGAATAATAATTCGACTTTTGATGTTCAGTTTCGTGACGAAGGGGTTTTGATTGAGGGTTTCAGTTTACCTATGCCCGGCAACCATAATATATCGAATGCGCTATCCGCCATAGCTGTAGCACGATATTTAGGGATGTCATCTAATTTGATAATGAAGGCTTTAAAATATTTTGAAGGGGTTAAAAGGAGGTTCACCACAGTTGGAACTTTTAATGGAGTTACAATAATCGACGATTATGGACATCACCCTGTTGAAATTCGGGCTGCTTTGCAAGCAGCAAGGCAAATAACTTTGGGGAAGGTTATAGCAATCCACGAACCACACCGATTCACTAGGCTGCGTGATTTGTTTGAGTCATTTTGTGTATGCTTTGAAAGTGCAGATTTTGTTGGAATAACAGAAATTTTTGGGGCTGGTGAAGAGAAAATTGAAGGTATCACGCAGGAATCCTTAGTAAACGGTATAACGCGAAAAGGCCGTACTAATGTGGAACCAATATATGGATTAGAGGGGCTTTCAAAGTTTGTTTTATCTGTAGCCTCTGAAGGAGATGTTGTTATTTGTTTGGGAGCGGGGTTGATCAGTGGCTGGGCTTATCAGCTACCATTACTTTTAACTAAAGATGAAAGTACATCTTTGCCAATCTATTAAGAATAAATTAAAAATTATAATATTTAGTATAGCGGTAGTAATATGAAGTCAGAAATTTAATGGATTTCCCTCCAGTTAAAGGGAATATTTCTCTTAATAGAGGTCTCAATGAATTAACTTGGCTACGTGTTGGTGGTCCTGCAAGAATATTTTTTCAACCTCGTGATGAACTTGATTTAAAATATTTTTTATCAAGCTACCAATGTGATCAACCTATTTTCCCTTTTGGAGTCGGCTCTAACTTAATTGTCAGAGACGGAGGAATTAATGCTGTTGTTATTAAGTTGGGAGGCGCCTCGTTTAATTATATTGAAAAAAGAGGGAAATTTTTAGCATGTGGTGCGGGAGCTTTAGATGCTCGCGTTGCAATTAGGGCAGCTGAATTGGGTTTAGATCTTAGCTTCCTCCGTACTATACCTGGTACAATAGGTGGTGCAGTTTCGATGAATGCTGGTTGCTATGGATCATATATAAAGGATGTTTTAGTAGAGGTAACATTAGTTACCCGAGATGGTTTAGAAATGCGTTTAGACGCTAGTGAAATTAAACTAGGGTATAGGTTTTCATGTATTCCGGAGGGGGCTGTTATAACAGAAGCAGTTTTTGATGCTCCTAGCCGAGATGTTGGGTACTTAAAAAATAAGATGAAAAATCAATTAGAAACTAGAAATAAGACACAACCAGCTACTGAGAGAACAGCTGGAAGCACCTTTAAAAATCCATCTGGTTTCTCATCTACTGGTANGCCTGACGACCTTAACGANATGAAGGCATGGAAACTGATTGATGAGGCAGGCATGAGAGGGTTCAAATTAGGAGGAGCTAAAGTATCAGAGAAACATTCAAATTTTTTAATTAATCAAAAGAATGCTACCGCTTTTGATCTTGAGGAGTTAGGCAACCTAATGCGTAAAAAGGTTTTGCAAAAGAGTGGAATAGAGTTACAGTGGGAGATACTACGAGTTGGTATAAAAAAATAGAATATTTTGTACAAATAGTATAAGGTGTTATATGAGTATAATAAATACAAAAGTCGAATAAACGGCTAAAATAAATGAGGTGGGTATGTCGAGCAGGACGACCCAAAGAGTTGTAGTTTTGATGGGTGGAATTTCTCTGGAGAGAGAGGTTTCTTTGTCATCAGGCAGGTGTTGTGCTTCAGCTCTTCGGGAAATAGATAAATTTGAAGTTTTTGAATTGGTTGCCGATAATGCGGTGGCCAAAGAGCTAGACGAAATATCTCCAGACGTTGTATTTAATGCTTTGCACGGGCGTTGGGGAGAAGATGGAGCTGTCCAAGGTATACTGGAATGGTTAAAAATACCCTACACTCATTCAGGTATCTTCACTTCAGCAATGTGTATGGATAAGCTGAAAACAAAATCGGCTTATGAAATAGCAGGACTACCCGTAACAAAATCTGTTTTAGCTTTAAGAGAGAAAGTTTCGGAGAAGCATATTATGGATCCTCCATATGTTATTAAACCAATTAATGAAGGTTCGTCAGTGGGAGTCCATATTATTCCCCTTGGCTCTAATGTTCCACCTAGCTTAGATAGGGCTATGCCCGAATACGTTATGGTTGAAGAATTTGTCGATGGCAGAGACTTAACAGTAACTGTAATAGGCTCGAGAGAAAACCCAAGAGCATTAGCAGTTACTGAAGTTGTTACTGACGGTTGGTACGATTACCATGCTAAATATTCTATTGGAGGATCAACTCATGTATTGCCTGCTGATATTCCAAATGAGATTAAAACAGTTTGTTTAAACCATGCAAAGAAAGCTCATAATTTTTTAGGATGTAGAGGAATATCTCGAACTGATTTCCGTTGGGATGATAGTAAAGGAAAAAGTGGGTTATTTTTATTGGAAACTAATACCCAACCAGGTATGACGCCTACTTCACTCGCTCCGGAGCAGGCTTTGTTTTGTGGTATAACATTAAGCGAATTGTGTTCATCATTAATTGAGGATGCGTCATGCAACCGCTAAGTTTAAAACTTAATACACAGTATGGAGGTGATCCAGCCCCAAGTAGAATTAACTATCGTTTCCAGCGCCTTTGGTTGATGCGTAGTTTTAGACTTTTCACAAAATTGATCCTACCAGTGTTTTTATGCCTGGCATTTATTATTTTTTGTTTTTCCAATGAGAAAACGTTAAATTTTTTTAAATCCTATAGTTCTAATGCAATTGATAGTTTTGCTGATCGACCAGAGTTGTTAATTAAGTTGATGTCTATAGAGGGAGCNTCTCAACCGTTAGAACGAATTATTAGAGATACCTTACCTATTAGTCTACCAATCTCAGGTTTTGATTTTAACTTTACGAATATTAGGGAAGTTATTGAGAGCCTTGATGCTGTCAAAAGTGTAGATATTCGTGTGATTTCTGGTGGTATTCTTAAAATAAGAGTTTTAGAAAGGGTGCCTGAATTTGTGTGGCGAAAGACCCCAAAAGAGCTTTTTTTACTAGATAAAGCTGGTGCTATAGTAGGGCAGGTTTTTAATAGAGCCCAAAGGTCTGATCTTCCATTTGTAACTGGGGCTGGGGCAGACGTTGCACTTGTTGAAATAGCAAACTTTATTAATTTACTTAAACCGATTGAGGACAGAGTTGTTGCCTACTCTCGTATCAGTGAAGATAGGTGGGATATAGTGCTAGATAGTAGCCAAAGAATATCATTGCCTTCGGAGGAACCCGAGTTAGCTGTTGGCCAATTTCTTATATTAAACCAATCTGAAAATATTTTAGATAAGAATATAGAGCGTATCGATTTTAGAAATAAACAACGGTTAACTCTTACTCTAAAGAATAACGAAATAAACAATTAATAGAGGATGATTAAATTGAATAAAGAGCTATTCCAATCCCAACTTAAAATGAGACGCGCTAGACAGGTTGCTATTCAAAGAGGTCTAATCTCAATTTTAGACGTTGGAAGTTCGAAAATTACCTGTTTTGTATTAAGTTTCGACGGATCCGGAGAATTTAAAGACAGTGATGGCATTGGTCCAATGTCTGGACAGTCCTCGTTTAGGATTATAGGGGTCGCTACAACTCGCTCGAGAGGTGTTCGGTTTGGAGAAATTGAAAGTATTCACGAGGCAGAAAGAGCAATTCGCACAGTAGTACAAGCCTCACAAAAAATGGCTGGGACTAGAGTTGATCATGTAATCGCGACATTTTCTGGTGCAAGACCAAGGTCTTATGGACTAGAAGGCAGATCTGAACTGGTTGATGGAATTGTAACTGATGAGAGTATATCTAGAGTTGTAGCATCTTCAGAAGTCCCAAATATTGGAGTTGGTAGAGAAATATTACACGCGCAGCCTGTTAATTTCTCAATCGATAACAGATCCGGGCTTATTGATCCAAGAGGTCAAGCAGGAAATGCCCTATCAGTTGATATTCATATGCTTACTGTTGGTAGTATCGCAGTTGAGAACTTACTCTATTGTTTGCAACGATGCGATTTAGAGGTGGCTGGTCTTGTATCCAGTTCTTATTGTTCTGGAATGTCGTCGTTAGTGGAGGATGAGCAAGAACTAGGAGCTGCCTGTGTAGATTTAGGTGGCGGATCAACAGGAATATCCATATTTTTAAAAAAGCATATGATATTTTCAGATTCCATTAGGCTTGGTGGAAATCATATTACAAACGATATTAGTCATGGTCTTCATATTGATTTTTCTACGGCTGAGCGAATTAAAACATTTTATGGTGGAGTTCTAGCTACTGGAATGGATGATAAAGAGGTCATAGATCTAAGGTCTGATACTGGTGATTGGGAGCATGACTCAAGGAGTGTAAGCCGAGCTGATATTATTGGTATTGTTCGACCCCGAGTAGAAGAAGTTTTGGAAGAAGTTAAGGAGAGATTGGAGGTTGCAGGTTTCAATAGTTTGCCGTCACAAAGGGTTGTTTTGACGGGAGGAGGAAGCCAGTTAGAAGGACTTGATGGTTTAGCATCAAAAATATTAGGACAACAAGTTCGATTAGGTCGACCGCTAAGAATTCAAGGTTTACCACAATCAGCTACTGGATCAGCATTTTCTTCATGTGTTGGCGCAAGTTTATTTGCGACAAGTCCCCAAGATGAATGGTGGGATTTTGGTATACCAGCTAGCAGTTATCCAGCTAAATCAATAAAGCGTGTCGCAAAGTGGTTTAAAGAGAACTGGTGATTAGGTATATATGGCATATTACAAGATTTTGTTGATCTAAGATTGTATTAATCAATATTTTGTGTCTTAATCTAGGGGAATACTATTAAAAATATAATAAGAGCTTTTAAAAAAGCCGAAATCATAAAACTATAAATACAGGTGGAGCATAATGGCGTTAAATCTTCGAATTCCAGAGCATACAGAACTTAAACCTAAAATTACCGTATTTGGTGTCGGCGGCGCCGGAGGAAACGCGGTAAACAATATGATAGAAAAAGAGTTAGATGGCGTAGAGTTTATAATTGCCAACACTGATGCTCAGGCGCTTCATCAGGGAAGTGCAGATAATAAAATTCAAATGGGACTAGGAGTAACGCAAGGTTTAGGATCGGGAGCGCGTCCAGAGGTTGGTGCTGCTGCTGCTGAGGAAGCAATAGAACAGATAGTAGATAAACTTACTGGAGTGCATATGTGTTTTATCACTGCCGGAATGGGCGGTGGTACAGGTACCGGTGCAGCCCCAGTTATAGCACAAACAGCTAGAGAGTTAGGAGTACTAACAGTTGGGGTAGTAACAAAACCTTTTCAGTTTGAGGGTGCGAAAAGAATGAGGCAAGCTGAAGATGGCATAAAGGAGTTACAAAAAGTTGTAGATACTCTAATAATAATTCCTAATCAGAATTTATTTAGGCTGGCGAATGAAAATACAACCTTCACGGAAGCATTTTCAATGGCTGACGATGTACTATATCAAGGGGTTAAAGGAGTTACTGATTTGATGGTTAGACCGGGCCTTATCAACCTAGATTTTGCTGATGTTAGAGCAATAATGGATGAGATGGGAAAGGCGATGATGGGGACTGGGGAAGCCGAAGGAGAAGAGCGAGCACTAAAGGCTGCTGAAAAAGCAATTGCTAACCCACTTCTTGATGAAATTAGTCTTAGTGGCGCTAAGGGTGTTCTAATCAATATCACAGGTGGAAATGACTTAACCTTATTTGAACTTGATGAGGCTGCTAATAGAATACGCGAAGAAGTGGACCCCAATGCAAATATTATAGTTGGATCAACCTTAGATACTTCATTGGAGGGCAAAATGAGAGTAAGTGTTGTGGCAACAGGAATTGATGCGTCAAATAATGAGGTAGAGAAACCTTATAAAAACGATGAAAAAGTTGTTCAACTTAATGGTTTAACTGATGCTGTTAACATAAATGACATGAGTGATGATGAGCCCTTACTTTTTGATACTCTAGAAATTAAGGATATTAGGAATTCTGAAGATGAGGCGAGAGTATTAGTAGAAGAGAAATCAATACAATACGATGAAAAAAATGAATCTGATAATCAAGTTTTTGATTCATATCAAGTGTCGGATGATAAGGTCGATAATGATGACAGTTACATCGCCGCTCTTTCTGGTGGGGATGAAAAGCCTGCACCTGCTATTGCAAAAAAGAGATTTGGTATAAACTCGCTAATAGGAAGGATGACTAACGGTTCAGGAAATACCAACATAGAAGATAATCTTGACGAAAGAAAAGAACCTATATTGTCTGGAGAAAATGATGATACAGAGTTTAATGATGATGAACGTATAGAGGTTCCTGCATTTTTAAGGCGGCAGGCGAACTAATAATAACTCAGCCCCTGGGAAAAGAAAAATTCAAAATAAAAGCTATTTTTTATAATAGTGGTTTTGAGTGATATTACGAGTGAGGAGGCGATATACAAATGTTTCATTTAGTCACAAACTGTGAATTGTTAAGATAGCCAACTAAATCTATAGTCTTTTATTAAAAGGGGTCCAGATAACGAGATCCTAAATTGAGATATTGGAGACAATAAGTGCAGTCAACATTGGCATCAAAAATAAGTTTTGAGGGAGTAGGACT
>JGI20155J14468_10000519_pt1 | contig 31399 bp, 31 predicted proteins | sample COG_05_FD_14468 | JGI IMG/M metagenome (IMG submission 14468) | reverse complement strand
TTAGCTCAGAAAAAGATTTATTAAATCTAATTAAAAGATGCTTATCAACCCCAAGAGAGTCAAGCAGTAGATGCTTGTCACGAAAATTATTGATTCTTGCCTTGGGCCTGCCAAAAAAAGTTTCAGGAGTTACAGAAAAGGAAATGACTAGAGAGGGAAGCCCGAGTCCTTTGGCTTTTTTTACAAGTTTTTTTAGTATTTCTTGATGGCCAACATGAACACCATCAAAATTACCAATAGTTAAAACACACCCGGACAGGTTTTTTAAATTGTGAAGTCCCCTAATCAATTCCATAAGCGTATTTTACTGTCGATAATATTTTATTTTTATCATTAAAGTGACTGAATTATTTTTTTTACAGGCGCAGGCACCCCTTTTAAAAGAGCGCTTGTTTTAAAGTAATTTTTTGAGCCACCAGGAGAGTTAATTATTATGGGGGTAATCCATAAATTGAAGTGAGTAAAAGCGTGTTTAAATTTTTCGAGGCGACGAATAACTGTTGCCTTGGTATTATGTATTTTTATTTTTTTTTCAATTATTGTTTCTGTGTCTTGACACTCATCAAAACACCAAAGCCCACCCCAAATCCCTGAGCTCGGCCTCTTAATCAGAAAAACCTCATTTTTTTCATTAATATAAATCAGAAAGACTAGTTTTTTTTCGGGCTTTAAAGCTGTTTTTGTTTTTTTCTGTGGAAAAAATAGCTGTTCATTGTTGATGAATGCTTCACAGCTNCTTGAGATTGGACAATTGCCACANAGAGGATTTTTTGGGGTNCAAACTGTTGCTCCTATATCCATTATTGCCTGGGTATAGTCCGCATTTTTTTCTGAGGGAGTGTGAAAGCTTGCAAGCCTCCATAACTCCTTCATAACACCAGCCTCTGAATAGTGCCCCTTTACTCTATGATGCCTGGCAAGAACTCTTTTAACATTGCCATCAAGTATTGGTGCCCTCAGGTTGCTACCTAAGGATAAGATTGCCCCAGCAGTTGATGGGCCGATTCCAGGCAATGAGGTCAGCTCAGGTTCATTTTTAGGAAATACTCCACTGTACTTGGAAGATACTATCTTTGCGGTTTTGTGAAGGTTTCGAGCTCGACTATAATATCCAAGGCCCGCCCAAAGTGCCATTACTTTGTCCTCGCTAGCTGAAGCCAGTGCGTGTATATCTGGAAAGGCTATAATGAAGTCATTAAAGTAGCCTTTAACGGTGGATACTTGGGTTTGTTGGAGCATCACTTCAGAAAGCCAAATATGGTAAATGTTTGAGGGTGAAGACTGCCAAGGAAGGTTTTTTCTTCCATGGCTCTCAAACCAAATTAATAGTTCCTTGGCTAGCTCTGTCACTGTTATAAGCCAAGTGGATTTTGTGGGTCTACTGACTCCATAAATGGCAACTTAATGTCTACATTGGTTACCTGATAAAAGCAACCAATCCAGTTGTTGATTACAGCGCTAGCACTGTCATGCCATGTGTTGTCTATTGTTTTCATAATAAGCTTTTCTGGAAAGTCTGCGATAGTGGCCGAATTATTTTCTAGCCTTGACCTGTACTCATCTAGAATGGCGCAATTTTGTGGTGATAAATAGTTAGATGGAAAAGGAGGATAGTCTGGACGAGTCCCGTCCAAATATAAGGAGACCTCTCTTTTGAACTCTTTTAGAAGGCTTATTGAGTCATATTCTGGATGTCCTTGAAAGAAAACAAGCCTAAATTGATCTTGACTCACAGCTAAGTGGACTCCAACAGAGCTTGTAGCCAAAACTTTTGCGCCTGCATTTTTAAACTGAGCTTCAGAAATTCCATTAAAGCGGGAGTGCGGAATATCGAAACGAGTATTCACACCCTTGACCAGCGGGTGTGACCTATCAATGACTTTATGAGGGAAAACGCCCCAGTGTTTTTTGCCATTTGGAGTGCGTTTTTGTGAGTACATGAACTCTAAAACGGCATGAGTGGCAAGGCAAGAACAAAGCGTTGAGGTAACATTTTCATACGACCAGTCAACTACTTGGTGGAGCTCTTTATAAAAAGGTGCTTTCTCAAGGTCTGGATGAGATACATTTGCTCCAGATATAATTAGAGCATCAAGCCCATGATCCTTTATTTCAGCAAAAGTTTTATAATGCTTTTCGATGTGGTCTGAGGCCTTTTTGCCTCGTTTGATGCTAGGAATGGAGAACGGATGAATATAGATCTGAAGCACTTGGTTAGAGCGACCAATCAGCCTAAAGAACTGCCTTTCAGTGGCCTCGAGTGCGGAGTCAGGCATCATGTTCAGCAAGCCTATATGAAGAGCTCTAATGGCCTGATGAGACGCCCTTTCTTCGGACAGTATTGTTTCCCCTTGCTTTTCAAGGCGCTCAAAGGAAGGTAGATTGGTGTTTGCTATAAGTGGCATGTTATCAGAGCGCCCTAGAGATTAAATCAATAACATCATTTGCAGAGCGGCAGCTATGAAGGTCGTCGCTTTGAATAGTGCAGCCATAGTTTTTTGCAATTGTAGAATACTTTTGAAGCCTGTCTTCAATAAGCTTTGGAAAAACCCAGCTCACAAATGCGTCTGGTGAGATTTCAGCAGCATACTCTAAAGTATTTTCGACCAGGTAGTCCTTTATTGAGCTCTCAAAAAAAACAGGATTGTAATACATTGGTTTTGGATTTTCTTTGGCGCGTTCAATAAGCATGCGCTCGTTTTCTTTGCTAGTTTTAATATAAACAACAAGCGTATTATCAGACAACAATTTAAAAAGTTTTGGGTCTTCAAGCTCGCAAAGGCTTCCACCGGCATCGTTTATAAAGTGGTTAAATCCTTTTGCTTGAGATTTTTCAATAAATTCTGGCACTTCATACATTGTCTTTTTTTCTGCCTCAAAAAAAAGGTTTTGGCGGCGAATAAATTCATTTATGGGAAGCCCGCCTTCTTCAGGGTTGCCAACCTTTCCTAGAAACGCTGAAATAGGCTCGAGGTTATCAAAAGTCACCTGGCTGTTGACACTAATAGACTTGTTGTCTAAAAGCACCTTAAGCCAATTATTGGAGCTCATTTTGTTGGCAATATTGGCAATTATTTCTTTATTGAGATGTTTGGCGCCAATTCTATAGTCACCAGAAAAATGAAACCAATCGCCATCCTCTCCGATGAGTTTTGCAAGATGTGTTTTTCCAACGCCAGACATACCCAAAAGCGTAATGCGCCTATTTTTACTATCTAGAAAGTCTTTTGCTGAGATCATTTTATAAGCCCATCTTCTTTAAACATATTTCGGATACCTCTTATCGCCTGGCGTATCCTATGTTCATTTTCTATCAAACAAATACGCACATAATCGTCTCCATAGTTTCCAAAGCCAATGCCCGGAGACACCAACTTTAGCCCGGTTAATGAGTTCTTTGCTGAACTCCAACGACCCCATAGAGCGATAGTGCTCGGGTATTTTTGCCCATATAAACATCGTTGCTTTTGGTATATCAACCCTCCATCCAATGCTCTCTAAGCCGGAACAAAGGATATCACGCCTAGACTGATACATTTCACATATTTCTTTAACACATGACTGATCACCCTCAAGGGCCTCAATAGCTGCAACTTGAATTGGGGTAAATATTCCATAGTCAAGGTAAGATTTAATTTTTGTTAGCGCTGAAACTAATGAGCTGTTTCCAACCATAAAGCCTACTCTCCAGCCTGGCATATTATAGCTTTTTGACATAGAAAAAAACTCTACCGCAACATCTTTTGCGCCATCAACTTCAAAAATACTTGGCGCCTTGTATCCATCAAAAACAATATCGGCATAGGCCAAATCTTGAATAACCCAAATTTGATTTTCTTTTGCAATCTTGACTACTCGTTCAAAAAAATCTAGCTCAACACACTCCGATGTAGGATTTGAAGGATAGTTGAGAACTATAGCTTTTGGTTTAGGCCAGGAGTCTTTAATTGCTTTTTCAAGCTCAGAAAAAAAATCATGTTCAGGTCCGCATGGAACTGACCTAATGTCAGCTCCGGCAATTGCAAAGCCATAAGGATGAATTGGGTAGGCTGGACTCGGAACCAAAACTGTATCTCCCTTGCTAACAATTGCTTGTGCGAGGTTTGCAAGCCCTTCCTTTGATCCTAGGGTGACTATAGCTTCAGTTTCAGGGTCAAGACTAACATCATACCTGTCCTTATACCAATTGGTGATTGCGCGGCGAAGGCGGGGGATGCCTCTAGAGGCAGAGTAGCGATGCGTATCGGTTCGTCTGGCGACTTCTATCATTTTTTCAACAATATGAGGTGGCGTGGGCTGATCAGGATTGCCCATTCCAAAGTCAATGATGTCTTCACCTTTGGAGCGAGCCTTCGCCTTTAGTTCATTCGTAATCGCAAAAACATAAGTTGGCAATCTATCAATTCTTGCAAAGTTTTCATTCATTGTTCTACTTTAATTAACTGGAAAACTCAACGTGATAAGAGCTAAATTTTCGCAGATTGATCACACCACTATCAAGTAATAAATACTGTCCTTTGATTCCATCAAGAGTTCCTGAAATAGTGGGCGTCTTATCAAAATTTAAGGATACAATTTTGGTCGGATATTTTAGCACAGGGTAGCTTATATTTAATATCTCGCTATTCAGTTTCTGTGCTTCCATTTGGTCTATAAGCGCTGGTATCGCATCTAACAGCTCGTTTTTAATCGCAAGAAGATCCGTCTGTTCTACTTCATTTTTTAGCATTTTGCGCCAATTTGTCTTGTCCGCTATAAAAGGCTTTAGTGCCGACTCAATTTTGCCAGAGTTAATTCTTGAACTAACCTGAAGAATCGGCAGTGCGCTTATTGCTCCTTGGTCGATCCACCTTCCTGGCATATTTGTTGCTCGAGTAATTCCAACTTTTGGGCCTGAAGAGTTTGCTAGGTAGACAATATGTGGGGAAAAGCAGTTAGACAGCCCCCACTCAGGCTCACGACAAGTACCAAGATGATAATGACATGTTTCGGGTTTCATAATACACATGTCACACCTTGCAAGAGACCTAGCGCAAGGAAAGCAGAACCCTTGAGAGAAGCTTTTACTGGTTCTGTTGCCACAATTAGAGCAGGAAATATCGCCCTTAAAATATAGCTTTATAGGGCTTCCTACTAGTGAGTTCATGTCAATGACTTCATTTCCAATCGAAAGGGAATAGTTTGCCTCTCCTTCAACCAGAGAAGTTTTCATCATTTTAATTTGACCAGCTACTTGCATAAAATTGTATGAATATCTTTGTATTTATTTGCAGCCATAGTCATTATCTCTTTAGGAATGCTTGGGGCAGGAGGGGCCTTATTCCAGTCTAGCGTTTCGAGATAGTCCCTGATGATTTGCTTATCAAAGCTTTTTGGACTTTGTCCTGGAAAATAGTCAGACAAAGGCCAAAATCTTGAAGAGTCTGGAGTTAATGCTTCGTCCATGAGAGTAAGCTGGTTGTTTGAATCAAGGCCAAACTCAAACTTAGTGTCGGCAATTATAATGCCTCGATTCAAGGCATACTCTGATGCAAAGCTATAGAGCGCAAAGCTTTTGTCTCTAATTTGTTTTGCTAGGCCAGCGCCAACTAGTGCCTCTGTTTCGGCAAATGAAATATTCGTATCATGCTCTCCTGCAGCAGCTTTTGAGGACGGGGTGTAGATTGGGCTTTCCAGTTTCTCAGCTAGTTTAAGTCCAGAGGGTAGGCTGATACCACAAACTGAACCAAGGTTAAGATACTCCTTCCAGCCAGAGCCGATTATATAGCCCCTAACAACAGCCTCTATTGGAAGTGGCTTAAGTTTTTTAACTACTATTGCTCGCCCTTCTAGTGCCCTTGATTCCTTTTCAGGAAGGACGTCCTTTAGCGCAATTCCTGTAAGGTGATTTTGAATAATATGCTCGGTCTTGTCAAACCAGTAATTAGCAATCGATGTGAGGATCTTCCCCTTGTCAAGTATAGGCTGATCAAAGATAACATCAAAGGCTGAAAGCCTGTCAGAGGCAACAATTAACATATTGTTCTTATCTATATCGTATATATCTCGGACCTTGCCTTGATGAATAAGAGGAAGAGATAACTCTCTATGTGGGCTGGTAGACATTTCGATAATTTAAAGAAAGAATGCTTTATTTTAATCGATTGAGATAGGTATTTGTTTGGTTGGTCGCTAAGGATAACTATTTTATGTTTAGTTCAAAAAGAATTCTTTTGGCTCTTTTTTGGAAGCTAGGCATTTCGCTGTTAGGTACAGCAGATCTTTTATCTAGCCTAATTTTTTCAGCGTCCTTGTGAACGCCATTAATTCTGATCTCATAGTGAAGGTGTGGCCCTGTAGACATTCCTGTGCTTCCAACATAGCCGATAAGCTCACCTTTTTTGACACGATTTCCTGACTTAAGGCCCTTTGCAAATTTAGATAGGTGTGCATAAACTGTGACTAATTCTGATCCATGTTTTAAGTAGATTACATTTCCATAGCCTGATAATGTGGCGACATATTTCACCAAGCCTTTTGCTGGAGCATAAACGGGTGTTCCGGTTGGGGCGGCAAAATCAGTTCCACGATGTGGCCTGTATGTTTTAAGTTTTGGGTGCCAGCGCCTTTTTGAAAAACCAGAGCTTATTCTGCTGTATTTAACTGGAGCAAAAGTGAAGGTNTCGTTAATAGTAAAGCCATTTGACAGGTGGTATTTTTTAATGCCTTTAGAGTCCTTGTGGGAGAAAAGGGCTATTGTTTTCCTGTCTCCAACATAAATCATCGCCTCAGGCGTTTTATCTCCATTCCAAGACAAAACAAATCGATCCCCTTTTCTAAGGTCACGACTAAAATCCATTTCCCAAGAAAAATGGTCAACCATCATTTTTATAACTTCAGCNTCAACTCCTGCCTTTTTAGCATCATAGTTTAAAGATTTTTGAATGTTGACAATNGTGTATGTAAGCGCACTTTCAGCACGAGCATCTTTTTTCTCGTATGTAAAATCTCTCCCATCATAATATATGTTTAGTGGGTTGTCATTGAGAGGACTAAACACTATCTGCTTGAGTGAGTGGTCATCATTAAGGATAATTCTAAATCTATCTCCAGGATAAATATTGTTTAGCCTTTGAGCCCTCTTGTCAGAGCTCATAAGTTTATTCAACAAGTCTCCAGAGAGGCCAGTGCTAAAAAAGAACTTATAAAAAGCATCCCCTCTTGATACTTTGAAGCTAAAGTCGTGATCTTCTGCTGCATGAGAAGGCACGCACAGCAACAGAAGCGCCAAGATAAACGAAGGTAAAAAAGACTTTTGCATCAGTGTATGATTTTAGTCGCTAGATCCTACAAACGACTGAGCTATTTGTCGAGAAAGCTGGTCATTTTCCACAACACTCTCCAATGTGTCAAGATTATGACAAGAGACTTCGTTAAGTGTTTTTTCTACAACTTTAGGGATGTCTAAAAACCCTAGTTTGTTTTTTAAGAACGCATTGACCGCAACCTCATTGGCAGCATTTAGAGTTCCAGGGGCGCTTTTACCTTGTTCCAGGGCGCTGTATGCAAGCTCTAAACACCTATATTTATTGTTATCAGGCCGATAAAACTCTAGGGGCTGTTCTCTGGCCGGATCAAGTTGTTTAACTCCTGAGGTATTTCTTTTTGGATAAGAAAGTGCGTAGGATATAGCACTTCTCATATCTGGAAGCCCAAGCTGAGAGAGAACGCTTCCATCNTCAAAATACACAAATGAATGAACAATGCTTTGAGGGTGAACAATGACTTCGATCTGGCTTGAGGTAAGGCCAAATAAAAAGCTTGCTTCAATNATTTCGAGACCCTTATTCATCATTGTTGCTGAATCAACAGAAATCTTTTTACCCATTTTCCAGTTTGGGTGATTGCATGCTTGCTCAGGAGTTACTGATCTCAGCTTTTCAAATGGCATTTCTAAAAAGGGACCGCCTGAAGCGGTGAGCTGTATTTTGGAAAGCCCATCTCTGCCACCTTCGAGACATTGAAAAATAGCGCTGTGCTCTGAATCAACAGGAATAATTTCAGCGCCAGAATTTTTTGCTANACCNATGAGNAGATTTCCACCTAGAATGAGAGATTCTTTGTTGGCTAACATTATTCTTTTTCCAGCCTTAGCTGCAGAAAATGTTGACGACATGCCTGCCCNGCCAACTATCGCAGCCATGACAAAATCTGTTTTAGGGTGAGATGCTATTTCATTTAGAGAGTCTGTTCCAAAAAGCACTTCCACTTCAGGTGGCGCCACCTCCATGAGTTTCTCTGCCGAAGCTTCATCAGTTAATACAGCAAATGATGGCAAATGGTTTTTGCAAATCTGAAGAAGGCTTTTCCAGTCTGAGTGGGCGCTCACAGCAAAAACTCTAAATTGATCAGGATGGCGTGAGATGACATCAAGCGTGTTTAAACCAATAGAGCCTGTTGCCCCAAGAATTGTTATGTTTTTCATACTACAAAAACAACCAGCATCAAAAATATTGGCGCAGATGATGTAAGACTGTCGATTCTATCAAGAAGACCGCCATGTCCTGGGAGAAGTCTGCCGCTATCTTTTTGCCCGCTCATTCTCTTTAAGGCGCTTTCAAAAAGATCTCCAAGTACGGACACTAAAGAAACCACTAACGCTAAAAAGCAGAACACTAAAAAGTCATTCATTTTTGGGCTTTGTACAATAATTGCTACATAAGAAATGGCAACAACTTGCGCAAGCAAAATGCCGCCATAGACACCCTCAAAAGTTTTGTTCGGGCTAACCTGTGGACAGAGTTTTTTTCTGCCAAAGTGTTTTCCCGAAAAGTAAGCTCCGATGTCTGCTGCCCATATCAAAAACAACAAAAGCAGCACAAGAGCCCTATCTTGCGAGTGGAGTATTGCCAAAGACGCGACCATTGGAGCCATTAGAAAAAGGCCATTAGACAGGCTTAACACCATGTTTTTATTAAGAAGATTCTTATTATTTGGGAACCCGATAACAACAAACAGTGCAAATAGCCACCAAGCAGATACGAGATACAATAAGTACTCTAGATAGGAAGGGGTAACCGCAAATAGAAACGCACAGACTAACAGAACAATAATATAGAAAGATTTATTTGAAAACCCATTTAATTTAATAAGCATACAATATTCCAGTGAAGCAACACAAGCCATAATTCCGATAATTAATGAGAACCAAGAGGTGCTTAAATAGAGGACCCCTAAAATAACTAATGGGGCCAAAAACAATGCAGTTAGTATTCTTTTAGTGAGCATTATTCTTCTCCATTGCGCTCTCCAAAACGACGGTCTCTGCTATGAAAATCCAAAATCGCATCATCAAGTGACTGCTCATTAAAGTCCGGCCACAGAGTTTTGCTAAAGTAGAATTCACTGTAAGCAAGATCCCACAGCAGAAAGTTGCTGAGTCTGACCTCACCGCTTGTTCGAATCAACAAGTCTACTTCTGGTAGGCCTGAGAGGGCGGTGTATTGATTAAACAAAGCTGCATTGATATTGTCTGGGTCCAAAGCCCCATTGGAAACGTCTATAGCAATCTTTTTGGCTGACTCGGTGATATCCCATTGGCCACCATAGTTTGCCGCAATCACAAGAGTCAGGCCTGTGTTGCTTTGAAGACTGGCCTCCGCTTCTTGTGCCAAAGCAATTATTTCTGGTGTAAACACTGATAAATCACCAATAATCTTGAGCCTGATGTTGTTGTCTTTAAGTTTTCCAGTCTCTGTTTTTAAAACAGACAGAAAAAGCTTAAATAGAAGCCCAACTTCGTCTCTGGAGCGCTTCATGTTCTCACTGCTAAAAGCAAACAAGGTGAGAGTATTAACACCAAGTTTGGCGCAGTGCTTTACAATTTTCCTCACTGTTTGAACGCCTTTTTGATGTCCACTTGAGCGAGGAAGGTGCCTTGATTTTGCCCATCTTCCGTTGCCATCCATTATGATCGCTATATGCTTAGGTGGAGGCATCACGGAGAGATTGCCACTATCTTTTTTTGAGCTCATAGAGCGCAATTATACCCACTAGTATTTAACTTGCCCATGCTAAAGTAATCCAATCTGAGCTCTATTATTAAATACTGATTCTTCCTAATGGGATGTGTTCGTTTTATGCGGTAAAATTATAGAATGAGCCTAGCTAAAAGAATAATCCCCTGCTTAGATGTTCGAGACGGCAGAGTCGTTAAAGGCGTGAAGTTTATAGACATAAAAGACGCTGGCGATCCTGTTGAGGTTGCAAAGCGATACGACAAAGAGGGGGCAGATGAAATTACTTTTCTTGATATCACTGCCTCACACGAGGGGAGAGACACCACGGTAGCGATGGTTGAAAAAATTGCTGATCAGGTTTTTATTCCTCTTACTGTTGGAGGCGGCATACGAAAAGCTCAAGATGTTCGATTGATGCTGAAAGCGGGGGCCGACAAAGTGGCTGTAAATTCTGCAGCTATTTTTAATCCAGGGTTAATTAATGAATTATGCGGCATTTTTGGCTCACAATGTATCGTCATTGCAATTGACGCCAAAAGAGTTTCAACCAACCCTTCCCGTTGGGAAATTTATACCCATGGTGGCCGAAAGCCAACTGGAGTAGACGCTATTGAATGGGCGGTTAAAATGACTAAAGGAGATTTGGGTGCTGGAGAGGTCCTGCTAACCTCAATGGACAGGGATGGAACAAAGGCTGGTTTTGACCTTGAGCTTACAAGAGCTATTTCAGATGCGGTAGATGTTCCCGTCATAGCGTCTGGAGGCGTTGGAAATCTGGAGCATCTTGTGGAAGGAGTTATAGATGGGGGTGCAGACGCTGTTCTGGCAGCAAGTATTTTTCATTTTGCAGAGCACACAGTTGAAGAAGCCAAAAAGTCTATGCAAAAGAGTGGCATAGAGGTTAGGCTTTAGAAATTTGAGTTTTTAATTTCTTAAGCGTATCATTACGCACTTTTGATTCCGGTAAACGCATGACTTTNAAGAAACAATTTTGGGCNCTTTTATCAATATTTCTNCTTCCTATTGGNCTTGGTACCTTGTTTTTTTATTTGAATCCAGGCTACTTCAGTCAAAACACAGTAAATTATGGTGAGCTAATTAGTCCGGTCATAGTCACTGAGAAATCTGACATTAGCATTATGGGCGATGCATCGCTGGAAGGGATTTGGACGTTTGTCTATGTTACAGATAGTTGTGATGCCCTTTGTGACAAGGCGATTGAAGACGTGAAAACCATTCGAACACTCATCAATATGGACATGCGCCGTATTCAAAGAATGCTCATTGCTAAAGATGGCTCGATGCCGTCCCAGAAGGATGAAAGCCTAATTCATGCAAGTATTATTAATAACGATTTGTATAGTAAGCTCTCTAGCTTTCCAAAGAACTCAATTTTTTTGATTGACCCTATCGGAAACTTTATGCTTTACTATAACCCAACGGACATCAATGTCAAGTTTGTCATAAAAGACCTTAAGCGCCTTCTTAAATACTCTAGGATAGGCTAATGACAAGCCTTCCCTCTTTAAATGATCTTTTAGGCCTTTGTAAACTTAAGGTGGTGTCGCTCATCTTGCTAACCGCAATAGTTGGGATGCTTTTGGCGGTGCCCTATTTGCCAAACTTATTTCTTGTTCTTGTTGCTTCGGCTGGCATATCACTAGCGGCAATGTCAGCAGCTGTTTTCAACCACGTGGTTGATGAAAAAATTGACATTCAAATGTCTAGAACCGATCGTCGTCCTCTTCCACAAGGCAAGGTAACCAGAAGACAGGCCTTGATTTGGGGGGCGTTTTTAGGTGTTGTCGGAATTATGCTCTTGATTGTTTTTGTTAATTTTTTGACCGCAGTTTTAACGCTTATTTCCTTAATTGGTTACGCTGTTTTTTATACCATGTACTTAAAGAGAGCCACGCCACAAAACATTGTTATCGGTGGAGCTGCGGGTGCGGCGCCACCAGTTCTTGGTTGGACATCGGTTGCTGGTTCTAATGGAATTGAATATGCGCTACTTCTTTTTTTGATTGTTTTTATTTGGACACCTCCACATTTTTGGGCTCTCGCTATTCATCGAAGTGAAGAGTATAAAAAGGCAGAGATTCCAATGCTGCCTGTTACTCACGGTTTAGAATTCACTAGAGTGCAAATTCTTTTGTATACAGTTCTATTGTTTCTTGTAACGCTTCTTCCGTATCTGACAGGAATGAGTGGCCTGATTTATTTGATTTGTGCTGCATCTCTAGGCCTTCTTTTTTTGGGCTACTCCATTAAGATATTTCTTGAGCCAGAAAATCCTAAAATCGCATTTAAGACCTTTAAATATTCCATCAATTACTTGATGATCTTGTTTTTAGGTTTGTTGGTAGACCATTACCTACTAATGAACTTTGGAGCCGCTCTCTAAGCATGTCCTTTTTAATGCAGGTATTTAAGGCGGTGGCTTCCTCTATGATTGGGGTTGGAAAAAAGAAAAATTTGGTTCAAGATTTTGAGGCTGTAGAAAAAAAAGGCCCATGGCCTTTCATTATCGTTGGCCTTGTCATGACTGTGTTATTTATTGGCTCTTTAATTCTAGCTGTTAGGCTAGTTCTTTCCTAGGGCCTCTATAATCTTATCAAGGGCCTGCGACATAGGGCCTGGCTCGTGAGGATTTGTCAAGAGCGCAACAAGTTTCAGTTCTGGATTGAAGAGCAAATAACTACTAGTGTGATCAACGTCATAATGCGCAACCTTTGTTGAACTAGGTTTTTCATCTACTGCCATTTTGTGTGAATCATGCGAATCATCTTCATAATGAACGTAGCCTAGGTCCATAAGTTCCAAGTGCTTTTCGTGGGTTTTCACGTTTTGGATATCGCCAGTTGCCTTATTAATCATTTTGTGAAAATTAAAATCATTGTTGATATTTTCAGAGTGATCGTCGTGAGAATGGTTATGATTGCTATGATCTTCTTGAGCTGTTTTTTGAGACTGAACCACTTCGTGATAAACGCCAAGTGTTTTGCTTACAGACATTAACTCATCTTGTTGTGCAGTTAAGCCCTTGAATGATGGATTAAATGCTTTTGCAAAGTTATCTAGGTTTCCAAGGTCTCTAGCAGGATCAACAGATACAAAAACAACTTGAAGTTTGTCGCTATTTTCCATTAGTTGTGATGCTTGGCTTATCTTTGAAAGATCGATTGGACAAACATCTGGACACGAAGTGTAGCCAAAATAGAGAAGCGCCCATTTGCCATCTGTGATATCTGATAAATGAATGTCTTTTGAAGTATCGTCGATAAAGTTTAATTTGTCTGAAACTGATTTTGCCTCAGGGTATAGAGACGCAGCTGGATAAACAGACTTCTTGAGCTCTTCCATGCTGGGTTTGGCATTTAAGAAGAAGAAAACTGCAGCACTAATAGTGGCACAAAAAAAATGATTAAAATTTTAGTATTTTTTGTCATAGTAGGAACACTAACAAAACTAATTAATTTTGGATAGCATTTTCTTTTGTGAACATTTTGTGAGCGAGATTCACAAGACTTAACAGTAACGCAAGCCCAATCACGTTGTGCATTGTGGCAGCAAACATTGGCAGAGACATGACAACATTAATGATTCCCAGCGCGACTTGAATTGTTAATAGAGCAAGAACTATTAGCACACTCTTTCTAAGTGCTATGTAGTTTCTAAGAGCAAATGAAAAAGCAATTATTGCTGCGGTTACAACGAGTGCACCTATCCGGTGCACCATTTGAATTGCTGTTCTTGTTTCGTTCTCAAGCACGCCAAACTCATAGTCAATTCCAAGAGGGCCCCAATAGTATGCATTTTTAAAGTCCATGTCGTCGGGCCACATTTCTCCAAGACAACTAGGAAAATAATCTCCACAAGACAGCGCNGCATAGTTAGTACTCGTCCATCCACCAAGGAAAATTTGAAAAATAAGAAGGACTGTTACAATGGCAAGCATAATTTGATGCTTAGCAAGGATNGGCTGATCAAGAACGAGAGGCTTCCGCTCATTAAGNAGCAGCCAAAAGAGAAGGGTTGTTGTTGAAAAACCTCCTAAGAGGTGCATCGTAACAATTCCTGGATGCACCAGTTCTGTNACTGTCCACATCCCNAACGCTCCTTGAAAGGAGACTAANAACAAAAGCGCAGTTGGAAGTTTNACGGAACGAAGCGTTTCTGGTCTTCTAAAGATTGCTAATAAAAAAATCACTACAATNGATAGGCCAAGTATCGAAGCCGCGTACCTATGAATCATTTCTGTCCAGGCTTTCGCAATATCAAGAGGCCTATCGTATTCTGCAGAAATNACNTCCGGCACTAAGAGCTGGCCATAGCACCCAGGCCAATCAGGACACCCCAGGCCAGCATCTGCAAGNCGTGTGTAGGCCCCTANTATAACTACTATTAAGGCTAGAATAAATGAGAGATTAAGGGCTTTAGAGTACATGCAAATCCTATGAGTTGAGGCGGACTATTTTAAAGAACTAGTGGGCCAATTGAAAAAAAATTAAAAAACTTCAAAAATTGCAATGCATTATTTAGGGTGTTAAAACGATTTTTTCAATGCCTTGATCTCTTTTTTTTATAAATTAATGCTTTGGTGAAAAAAGTTCAACTATTATTGAGAATAAATAGCAATAATTACTTGGTAAAACAGCAAGAAACAGGTATCATTTGGTTGCTTTTTTTAGTTGTGTTTGCAATTAACTAAAAGACACCTTAAGACAGAAAAATTACGAACACACATAATAATCCTAAATGGATAGGGTTTTTATACAAAGCGATTAAGATTAAATTCGGAGAATCTATGAAATTATTGTTGACTTTTACTGGCGCTATCGCAGCACTGATTGGCTCTAAGTCTGCTTTAGCAGAGTACACACTGAATATGACTAAGGGCATCACTGACATTAGCCAGGATATCTATTGGCTTCATATGATGGCATTCTGGGTTTGTGTGGCTATTGGTGTTGTGGTGTTTGGTGCCATGTTCTACTCAATCGTTGCTCACAGAAAATCCAAGGGTGCTAAGGCAGCGAACTTCCATGAAAGCACAACAGTAGAGTTCATTTGGACCGGAATTCCAGTCTTAATTCTTATTGCAATGGCAATCCCTGCTTCAAAAACCCTAATTGATATTGAGGTGCTAGACAAGGCCGATATGACTATCAAGGTTACAGGAATACAATGGAAGTGGCAGTACGACTATCCTGAAGAGGGCATCAGTTTTGTTTCAAATCTTGCACAGTCATCAAGAGATGTAATTAAGGCATCTCCTGAAGAGCGTGAAGCAGTTCACAATGAGAGTGATTACCTTCGTTCTGTTGACAACCACCTTGTGCTTCCTGTAGATACAACAGTTAGATTTCTTATAACCTCAAATGATGTAATCCATAACTGGTGGGTTCCAGCGTTTGGAGTTAAGCAAGACGCAAACCCTGGCTTTATTAATGATGCATGGGCAAAACCTAATGAAATTGGTACTTACAGAGGCCAATGTGCTGAGCTTTGTGGAAAAGANCATGGCTTTATGCCGATTGTTGTAGATGTGGTTTCAAAGGAAGATTATGCAGCATGGGTTGAAAGCAAGCAGGCTGAAAAAGTTGCTGAATTAGCTAGTGCTACAAAAGAATGGACAGAAGCTGATTTGGTTGCCAGNGGNGAGGANGTATATAACGCCAACTGTTCTGGATGNCACCAAAAAGANGGCTCAGGCATTCCAGGAGTTTTCCCTGCAATGATAGGGTCAGAAGTAACAAACGGCCCTGCAGATTATCAAATTGGCATGGTTTTAAATGGCTTAAGGGGTATGCCAGCATTTAAGATGCTTAGTGACACAGATATTGCATCGGTAATTACCTACGAAAGAAGGTCTTTTGGCAACAATGGATCAGTTGTTCAACCATCAGATGTTACATCTGCACGTTAATTTAAGGAGAAATACATGAGCTCAACTACAGCGGCAGCAGCACACGACGACCACCATCATGGCCCTGAAAAAGGACTCCTAAGATGGGTTAAGACAACTAATCACAAGGACATTGGAACACTTTACTTGTGGTTTTCTTTTGCAATGCTCCTAGTCGGTGGCGCATTTGCTATGGGTATCCGATCTGAACTTTTACAGCCTGGATTGCAATTGTTTGAACCACAGTTTTATAACCAGTTGACAACGATGCATGGCCTAATCATGGTTTTTGGTGCCATTATGCCTGCGTTTGTTGGTCTGGCAAACTGGCTTATCCCTATGATGGTAGGTGCCCCAGACATGGCGCTGCCAAGGATGAATAACTGGAGTTTTTGGATTTTGCCGTTTGCTGGCACAATTCTTTTGAGCACATTTTTCATGGAGGGCGGTGCACCTGCTTTTGGGTGGACTTTTTATGCGCCGCTTTCAACAACTTTTGCACCAGACTCAACTGACTTCTTTATCTTTGCAATCCACTTACTTGGCTTCTCATCAATCATGGGAGCGATTAATATTATTGCAACAGTTCTTAATATGAAGGCGCCTGAAATGAGACTAATGGACATGCCTCTTTTTGTTTGGACTTGGTTAATTACCTCTTTTTTGTTAATTGGCGCAATGCCGGTTCTAGCTGGAGCTGTTACAATGATGCTGACAGACAGAAACTTCGGAACTGCTTTTTTTGATGCGGCAGGCGGTGGAGATCCGGTCATGTTTCAGCATATCTTCTGGTTCTTTGGGCATCCCGAGGTATACATTATGATCTTGCCAGCTTTTGGGATTATCTCTCACATCATACCAACCTTTGCCAGAAAGCCATTATTTGGCTATACCTCAATGGTTTATGCAACAGCATCAATTGCATTCTTGTCTTATATTGTATGGGCACACCACATGTTCCTGACCGGTATGCCTGTTGCAGGAGAGCTCTATTTTATGTATGCAACAATGTTGATTGCGGTCCCTACAGGAGTAAAAGTTTTTAACTGGGTAGCAACGATGTGGAAGGGTTCAATGACATTTGAAACTCCTATGCTCTGGGCGCTATCTTTTGTATTCTTGTTTACAGTTGGAGGCTTCTCTGGATTAATGCTTGGAATAGCCCCTGCAGACATTCAGTATCACGACACCTATTTTGTTGTTGCACACTTCCACTACGTTCTTGTAACAGGAGCATTGTGGGGAATTATCGCTGCTGTTTTCTATTGGCTTCCTAAATGGACTGGAAAAATGTACAACGAGAGGCTGGCAAAAATCCATTTTTGGATTGCCACAATTTCTGTTAATGTAACCTTTTTCCCACAGCATTTCATAGGTTTGGCGGGCATGCCACGTCGTATCCCTGACTATGCGTTGCAATTTGCTGATTTTAACTTAATTTCTTCAATTGGCTCTTTTGCTTTTGGACTTTCATTTATTTTGTTTACCTATATTCTTATTGACTGTATACGCAATGGTAAGCCAGCTGTCGCTAGGCCATGGGAGAGCGCAAAAGGCTTAGAATGGACTTTGGCTGCGCCTGTTGCTTATCATACGTTTGATGAGCCACCGACAAGAGCTGAAATTTTGGCTGAGTCACAGCATAGCTAATGGCAAATAAGGGAAACAAAGGCGTAGGCAGAACAGCGCTTATAGTTGCGATAGTAGCAATAGGATTATATGCAGCCACCATAGTGCTTAACAGCTGATATGGAGAGAAAAAAGATTAAGAAGAGCTTTTGGATAAAGCTTGTATCGGTGCCGGTTTTAATGTTCTTTTTTGCCTATGCAATGGTGCCAATATATGATGTGTTGTGTGATCTAACAGGCTTTAATGGTAAGACTGGTACTGTGGAGACAGAACAGCAGTATCAGGTAGATGAAGAGCGTTTGGTTAGTGTGAGCTTTTTTGCGGCAACGAGCTCGGGGTTTCCGGTTCAGTTTTCGCCTAAAGTTAGCTCAATGGAAGTTGTGCCTGGTAAGTTTTATAACACCAGTTACATTGCCAAAAATACGACTGATGAAGTGATTATCGGTCAAGCAATTCCTAGTGTAGCGCCAACAGATGCGGCACTGCACTTTAAAAAATTAGAGTGCTTTTGTTTTGTGAAGCAAGAGTTTCAGCCTGGAGAGGAGGTCGAGATGGCGCTTCGGTTTGTGGTTGAACCAGAAATGGAAGAATGGATAAAAGACGTAAGTCTGTCATATAATTTTTATAAGTTAGATAGTTAAAAAGGGAGTAGAAATGAGCAACGAAAAATATTATGTCCCACACGGAACATACTGGCCAATAATAGGATCAATTGGTATTTCAACGCTATTTATTGGTTTTGCAAATCAAATGCATGATGTGAGTTGGGGTTGGCCAGTAATGGTTTTAGGCTTCGCAATTACTGCATTTATGATGTTTGGGTGGCTCGGTACTGTTGTTGCTGAAAGCGTTGGTGGTATGTACAACTCTCAAGTTGACAAGTCTTTCAGATGGGGTATGAGCTGGTTTATCTTTTCAGAGGTGATGTTTTTCGCAGCCTTCTTTGGCGCGTTGCTATATGCCAGAGTTTTGAGTGTTCCTTGGCTTGGCGGTGCAGATAATAATGTGTTCACGCCTGAACTCTGGGAGGGCTTTAAGGCGACATGGCCGTTGCTCTCTACGCCTGGAGAGGTTGGACAAAACGGAGTGGCCTTTTCTACTAATTTTAAACTAGTTGAAACTTGGGGGCTTCCAGCAATCAATACTGCGCTTCTATTGACTCAGGCGTCACTCTAACATATGCGCACCATGCTCTAAGAGCTGGTCAAAGAAACGCACTAATGGCATGGATGATTGCAACGATTGCTCTAGGTGTTGTGTTCTTAGGATTCCAAATTACGGAGTACGGGCATGCATACCATGATGGGCTTAAGCTTACATCAGGCATTTATGGCTCAACATTTTACTTATTGACTGGTTTCCACGGGTTTCATGTAACGATTGGTGTAATTATGTTGACAGTGATTCTTTATCGAATTCAGAAAGGACACTTTAACCTGGAAAATCATTTTGCGTTTGAAGGCGTTGCTTGGTATTGGCACTTTGTCGATGTTGTTTGGCTTGGATTATTTATTTTTGTTTACTGGATATAATAATCAACAAGAGGTTATGATAAAGACCCCTTCCAAGGGGTCTTTTTTTTCAGCGATTAGAGGAAAATTATGAGTTTATTTGTTATTGCTATTCTGGCGCTAATATTTGTATTTTTAGGCTCTGCAGTTATTGGTCTTTTAAGAGGTGGTAAGGCTGGGTCGGATAGAATGTTTAAGGCTTTAAGAATGAGAATTATTCTTTCAGTGCTTCTTTTTGCTTTCTTGTTGTTGGCGGGACTCCTTGGCTGGATTGAGCCAAATGGCTTTAACCTTCTTCCAACTCAGTAATGAGCTTCAGGTTTTTAGTTCCTTCGTTCCTTATCCTGGCGACAATAGTTTTTTTGATGTCGCTCGGGTTTTGGCAGCTAGACCGGGCTGACCAAAAGCGTACAATTGAGGCCTCTATTCAAAAGGCCAATACTGGAGTTGTTGAACTCATAGTGAATCAAAATGAACTTTTGAGCAAAGAGTATTATGAGGTAAGGCTTCAGGGCAGTTACATCAGCGACAAGCAGTTTATTTATGACAACCAGATTGTTGATCAAGTATCTGGTTATTATGTGTTAACCCCTTTTGTATTAACAGGCCAATCAAATGCTGTATTGGTTAATCGTGGTTTTATTCCCTGGAATGGCAGGAGAGACAAGTTGGCGGATATTGATGTTGATTCAGCCTCAAGGGAGATTAAGGTTCAAGTCTCAAATCCTATTAAACGAATTGAGCTGAAGACCAGTGATATAAGCAATCAGTTTCCAGTCTTAATTCAGGCAATTGACTTTGATGTCATAGAAGAAATTTCAAGCACCAGCTTTGTTGATATTATTGGATTGTTAGACCCTTCATCAGCTGATGGATTCGTTAGAAAATGGGAGCCTTATACTGGCAGCATTGAAAAGCATATTGGCTATGCAATTCAATGGTTTCTTATGGCATTCGTGCTTGGAATTATAGGGATTCGAATAGGGCTCAAACAGCGTAAAAAATAAACCTGTTTTAAGGCAAATAAAATATTGCTGAAAAAAAATCCTTTACTGTATAATTTCGCTCTAAGCCGACATAGCACAGTTGGTAGTGCAACTGATTTGTAATCAGTAGGTCCGCGGTTCGAGTCCGTGTGTCGGCACCATTTTTTATGGGATTAAGCGGTCTTATTGGGGCCGCTTTTTTTTGCCAGCTCTCTAAGTATAAATTTTTGAACTTTCCCAGTTGATGTTTTTGGAATGTTGTCAAAAATAAACTTACGAGGGATTTTGAAGGATGCCATATTTTCCCTGCACCATTGGCTTAATTCATCCTCACTGGCTTCAGAGTGCTCTTTGATTTGAACAAAAGCACAAGGCGTTTCTCCCCACTTTTCATCTGGCATCGCAACTACCGCGGCAGCCTCAACAGCTGGATGCTTATACAAAACCTCTTCAACTTCTATTGAAGATATGTTCTCTCCACCTGAAATAATAATATCTTTTGACCGGTCTTTTAATTGAATATAACCATCTTTATGAATGACACCAAGGTCTCCAGAGTGGAACCAGCCATCCCTAAAAGACTCTTCAGTAGCTGACTTATTTTTTAGATAACCCTTCATGACCACATTGCCCCTAAACATAACTTCACCAATTGTCTTGCCATCACGGGGCACGGGCTGCATAGTCTCAGGATTCATAACATCTAAAGACTCAAGTGGCAAATAACGAACCCCTTGCCTTGCCTTTAGGGACGCTTGATCATTTTCATTGAGCTGATTCCAGTCTTGATGCCATTCATTGACTACAGCCGGACCATAGGTTTCTGAAAGGCCATACAGATGGGTAATATTAAAGCCAGCAGCTTTCATGCTCGTTAGGACTGACTCTGGTGGAGGGGCTGCAGCAGTAAAAAACTCAACAGTGTTTTCTAGTAATTTTTTTTCACTCTCACTAGCCGATAGAATGGTTGACATGACGATAGGTGCACCACACAAATGCGTCACTTTGTTTTTATAGAGAGATTCCCAGATTGGCGCAGCTCGCACTTGCCTCAAACAAACATGTGTTCCAATAATGGCCGACATGGTCCATGGAAAACACCAGCCATTGCAGTGAAACATGGGAAGTGTCCATAGATATACAGAATGTTTGTTGATTGAAGCTATCATGGCATTGCCTTGAGCTAGAAGGTAAGCTCCACGATGATGTGAGACAACACCCTTAGGATTGCCAGTTGTTCCAGAGGTGTAATTAAGTGAAATAGCATCCCATTCATCTTCAGGCATAACCCACTCAAAGCTTTCATCGCCCTCTAACAAAAAGGACTCATACTCAGTTGCGTTAGGCAAGGACTCGTTCACCTTGTGTTCGCTATCATTATAGTCAATCAGTATTGGGCTAACCTTTGCTATCTTAAGTGAAGACTTGGCAGTCTCTAGAAATTCACGATCGACAATAAGAGCTTTAGAGTTGGAGTGGTCTAACTGATAGGCAATTGTCTCAGGATCTAGACGCGTGTTAATACTATGCAAAACGGCGCCACACATTGGAACTCCATAATGAGACTCAAGCATAGCGGGAGTGTTTGGCAAAATAACTGAAACAGTGTCCCCTCTAACAATACCCTGTTTTGATAATGCTGATGCTAGTCTCAGGGAGCGCTTATAAAACTCAAGATAGCTTCGTTTTATGGACCCATGAATTATAGCGATATGCTTAGGATAGACCTCTGCTGCCCTTTCAAGAAAGCTAAGAGGGGTGAGTGGTTGGTAATTGGCTGGGTTACGATCTAAGTCGGTGTTATATGGATTGCTCATGCTGAGAACTATTTATCTTTCCATTCTGGCTGGCGTTTTTCAATAAAGGCATTTATACCCTCCTTGGCATCATGTTTTAGCATGTTATCCACCATCACCTTCGAAGCAAACTCATAGGCCTCAGAGAGAGGCATTTCTTTTTGGCTGTAAAAAGCCTTTTTGCCCATCTCCAGAACCATACTTGATTTTGATGCGATAAGCCTCGCCAAATCTATAGTTTCTTGGCCTAATGCACCATCTGCAACAACGCGATTAACCAGTCCAATCTTCTCAGCCTTCTTTGAGTCAATCATTTCACCTGTGAGCAGCATTTCCATTGCCGCCTTATTAGATACATTTCTTGAAAGGGCAACCATCGGGGTTGAACAAAACAGGCCAATATTTACTCCAGGAGTGACAAATCGAGCAGAATCCGCTGCGATTGCAAGATCGCAGCATGCAACTAGTTGACAGCCAGCTGCGGCAGCAACCCCTGAAACCTCAGCAATGACAGGTTTTGGATGGTTGACAATTTGCTGCATGAGAGCAGAGCAAGATGCAAACACCTTTGTAAAGTATGACTTCCCATCATCGTCATTTTGCCTGCCTGCTGACATTTGCTTCAGGTCATGTCCTGAACAGAAGGCAGGTCCATTGGCTGAAATAACAATTGCCTTTACATCTTTATTGCTGGATGCTTTTTTAAGAGCAGAGCTGATTATGGCCATCATTTCTTCTGACAGCGCGTTTCTCCTTTTTGAGTCATTAAGCGTCAATTGAAGGACTCCATCAGCTGGAGTATCTTCGAGCAAAATCGCTATATCTGAATTGTTGTTTTTACTGATGCTCATAATTTAAGCTACATATTAGCAGAATCACATCGCTAGCTTGTTAAATGTTAATGCTGACTTCTACCTCAGAGTCTAATGTATTGGCAATAAAGCAATACCTGTGAGCTCTATCATGCATTTTATCAAGCTCATCTCTACCCACTTCAAACCCAGCATCAAATGAGACTACTGGATTTAAGTCAATACGATTGACAACCATTTGTTTTTTGCTGTTTTTGCCCAAGTGCCCCACAGCGTGGTCTTTATATGAAGAGACCGGCCACTTTGTTTTTGCTGCAAGTGCGAGAAATGTCATCATGTGACAGCTGCTTAGTGATGCAGCAAGCGCTTGTTCAGGATTTGTATTGCTTGCAGAGCCTCCCCAGTCCGGAGCAGTATCTGCAATTACTTTAAAGTGCTCGTTATAGCTGACCTCATGCTCACTAGAAAATTTTCCAGGCAAGAGTTCAGGCTCTTTTCTATTCCAGGTTAAATCAACTGACAGTTCTGACATTCATGTTCTCCAGGATTAATAATGAAAGTTTATGAATTAGAGGCAATTTTTTTCTTAGGATCATAAAATGGTTTTTGCACTACCTTGACAGGGTAATTGCCCTCAGGTGTTTTAACCTCTCCAGTTGTATCCAAGGCTGCAAATTCAACATCCATAATAGCAAGCGCAATATTTTTATCAAGCCGCGGCGAGTAAACTGCAGAAGTTACATAGCCCACTTCTTTTGAGCCAGACATTATTGGCCAATAGGTGTGTTTGGATGCTCAAGAGGGGGGCATGATATTTCAAGCCCAACTTGGCTTCTTTTAACTCCATCTAATTTGATTTTTTTCAGCGCTTCTTTGCCAATATAATCTGCATCCATTTCAAGATCAACTAGCCTATTCAGTCCAAGCTCAAAAGGATTAACAGTGTAATCCATATCTGCCTGGTATGAGAGCATTCCACCTTCAATTCTTCTAATCGTTGAGGTATGTCCAGGGACTAATCCCATAGGCTCTCCAATTTTCATAATGTGGTCCCATAGCTCGTTTCCACGACTACCATCACGAAGATAGATTTCATAGCCTAACTCGCTTGACCACCCTGTTCTGGAGATGATGAGTGGAATTCCATTAAGCTCAAACTCCTCAAGCCAGTAATACTTGAGGCCATCAATCCGATCTCCAAAAACAGCCCTAGCAATGTCTCCTGATTTGGGGCCTTGAAGCTGAAGGGGTGAAACATCAGGCTCACATAAATTCACATTGAGACCTGAGTTAACCGCAACTCCCTTGGCCCACATCAGAATATCGCTGTCAGCTAAAGAAAGCCAGAAGTGATTTTCTGCAAGTCTTAATAAAACAGGATCATTTAGAACGCCACCATTCTCATCAGTAATAAGAACATATTTGCATTGGCCAACAGCACATTCAGAAAGATTTCTAGGAGTTAAGAGTTGAACAAATTGAGCAGCATCGGGCCCAGTAATTTCAACTTGACGCTCAACTGCCACATCACAGAGTATTGCGTCGTTGACCAAGCTCCAAAAGTTTTGAACAGGGTCACCAAAATCTCTTGGTATATACATATGGTTATAGACTGAAAAACCCTGAGCCCCCCAGCGAACAGTTGCATCAAAATAGGGAGATTTTCTAACCTGAGTTCCAAAGCTGAACTCTTTAGTTGCAGTATTGTTCATGTGATTTCTTAATTAGTTTATAGATAATATTAATGTTACTCGTATACAAATTTGTGCTTAGACTGAAATTATTGGTGTTTAAAGTCCAAATAGATTTTATTTTTTTAAGATCATTCAAGTTTGGTCTGTGCCGTTTAGTTGCTTCAGTTAAGCAATACCTAAAAAGTTGGGAGCTTGGGTTTTTGTGATTTTATTTCGCGCGTAACAACATAGGTGAAATAACGGTCAATACCAAGATTTTCAAGCAACAATGAGTCGACTAGGTTTTGATACTCTTCTATGCTATCAACTACAAGCTTCATAATGTAATCTCTTCCACCACCAGTTGCAATGCACTCAACTACTTCATCAAGCTCATTGATTCTTTTTTCAAAGACCTCAAAGTCTTCGTATCTATGACGCTTTAAAGAGACCTCCAAAATTACTGTAGTCATTTTGGTAATAAGCTCAATCGCAATTTCTGCATGATATCCTTTAATAATGCCAGCCTTTTCAAGTCGGGTTAGTCTTGTCCAACATGGAGTTGCTGAAAGATTAACTTTTTCAGCAAGCACTGTCTTGCTCATACGGCCATGCTTTTCTACAGCCGCTAGTATGCGCATATCTATCGCATCAAGTTTTATCTCAGACATCAATTCTAAGTTTTTTGCTCAAATAATAATATGATAGTTTATGTTACTAAATTAAGATACCACATGAGGCATTTTATTCTTTCAGTTATCAGAGCACTTAAACTATAGATTCAATTTTAGGCATAAGCCTAATTAGTTCTTGAGTATAAGGGTGTTCAGGATTGTTAAATAACTCCTCAGATTCTTTTGTTTCGCAAACAACACCATTTTTAAGAACCACAATTCTATTGCACATTTGTCTGATTACAGGAAGATCATGGCTGATAAACAACATAGCAAGATGAAGCTCATCTTGAATGTCTTTTAGAAGATTTAATACTTGCGCTTGTATGCTCACATCTAAAGCAGAGGTTGGCTCGTCACAAATTAATAAGCGGGGCCTTGTAGCAAGTGCCCTTGCGATTGATATTCTTTGTCTTTGACCACCAGAAAATTCATGTGGGTAGCGATCTAATGATTGTCTCGACATCCCAACGATATCTATTAAATCATGCAGGTTTTGGGAGAGCTCAGCAGAACTAATTTTCTTTTGAAAAAGCTTTATTGGTTCAGATATTATGTCCCTAACTTTAAATCTAGGGTTCAAAGACGAGTATGGGTCTTGAAATATCATTTGAATTTGCCCTCTGCTTTTATCAATTTGATATTTTCTTTTTGAATCATAAAGCGAGAGATTGTTATAAAAAATTTCTCCATTATTCGGCCTGACCAGGCCAGTAATAATTTTTGCTAATGTTGATTTTCCAGAGCCAGACTCACCAACTAGCCCAAGAGTTTCGCCTTCAAATAGTTCAAAAGACACATTATCAACAGCCTTCACAACTTTTTCAGCCGGTTCTTTTTTTGCGCTAAATGAAAAGGCACTGGCCATAGATTTGTCATCAAAGATTTTAGTGACACCAGTCAGCTCTAATAATTTTTGATTTGTATTTTTTCTAACCCCCCAAGTTTTGATAATATTCTTGGTTAAATTTTTTGAGTCTGATGTAATTTCTTTTCCATCAGGACTAATAAGCTTAAATCTGTTAATTTTTTTATTTGTGGGCGGCACAGAAATTACCAGACTTCGAGCCTCACTAGATTTAGGGTTAGTTAACAACTCTCTTGTTTCTCCCTGTTCTACTATCAGGCCATGTCTCATAACGATAACTTTGTTTGTTGTTTCAGCAATTACCCCCATGTCATGAGTAATAATAATCACACCCAAGTTTCTTTTTTTGGTAAGGTCTTTGAGCAGCTCGAGTATTTGATATTGGATACTCACATCTAGGGCAGTAGTGGGCTCATCAGCTATAATTAAATCAGGCTCACAGCTAATTGCTAAAGCAATAACAACCCTTTGACGCATTCCCCCACTAAATTGATGAGGATAGTCTTCAATTCTTTTTTCTGCATTATCTATTCCCACTTCTTCTAGGAGCTGAATAGACTTCTTTAATGCATCTTGATAGTCCAGATCAAGGTGAGTTTGAATGGTTTCTATTAACTGGTCTTTAATTTTAAATAATGGGTTCAAAGATGTTTGAGGATCTTGAAAAACAAATCCAATCTTCTTGCCTCTAATTTCTTGAATGACCTCTTCATTGTCTCTTAGTTCTTTATCGTCAATCTTAATTGAGCCACTTGTTATTTCACCCGGGGGGTCAATTAAATTAATGATAGCATTAGCAATAGTAGATTTTCCAGAGCCAGACTCTCCAACTATTCCAAGAATTTCGCCCCTTTCCAAAGTAAATTCAACATCTTTACTGGCAATGATTGTTTCTTTGCGAGTCGGATAGCTTATATTTAAATTGTTAACCTCTAATAGACTCATCTTATTTTTAATTTTGGATTTAAGGCATCCCTCATCCAATCTCCTAGTAAATTAATAGATAGAGCTAAAATGATTAAAAATATTGCTGGAAAAAATGTAATCCACCATTCACCTGAAAATAAAAAACTATTTCCAAATCTAATCAATGTACCTAATGAGGGGGTTGTGGGCGGAACCCCAACGCCTAAAAAACTTAATGTAGATTCTGTAATTATTGCAAGAGCTAATCCTATTGTAGCGATTACTAGAAGAGGTCTGAGTATGTTTGGCAAGATATGTTTGAACATAATTAGAATATTTGAAAGCCCAATAATTCTTGAGGCCGAGACATATTCTTTATTTTTCTCAACCAATGTAGATGCTCTTGAAACCCTAGCAAACTGAGGCCACTCAGAGATACCAATAGCAAAAATTAATACATAGATCGCCATTTCACTATGCATTGATTGAGAAATGACTGACTTAGCGATACCATTAACGAGTAACGCCATGAGAATGCTCGGTATTGTTAACTGCACGTCTGTAAGTCTCATCACAATAATCTCATATCGACCACCGATATAGCCAGCAGTAACCCCAAGGAACACTCCAAGTATCATGGCAAAAATGATAGATGCAAAGCCTACAATTAATGAAATTCTTGAACCATAAATCATTGTCGAGAACATGTCTCTTCCTTGTTGATCAGTCCCAAGAAAAAAGGCAGGATTGCCACCCTCTGACCATGAGGGCGGGGTAAAAGCATCCATTAATGAAACTGTGGCGGGGTCAAAAGGATTGTAAGGTGCTACTAATCCAGCAAAAACTGAGCACAGAAAAATAACAAATAAAATAGCAGACGAGATAATTGCAATTTTTGAATTAAAAAAGCTATAGCCCACATCGGTATCATAAATTTTATTAAACGTTTTTGTAAGCATGATTAACTCATTTCATCCTTAATTCTTATTCTTGGGTCGATAAAATAATATGTAATGTCGACAATAAAATTGATCATAACAAAAATAAATGCAACCATTATCATGTAGGCTGACATAATTGGTATGTCTACAAAGTAGACTGCATTAATAAAGAGAAGGCCCATACCCGGCCATTGAAAAACTGTCTCTGTAATAATTGAAAATGCTATTAAAGTTCCAATATTAATACCCGTAATGGTGATGACAGGAATAAGGCCATTTTTAAGGGCATGTTTATAGTTAACAGTATTTTTTTTGATTCCCCTAGCTTTAGCAAATTTAATATAATCTGTTTGTAGAATTTCCATCATTTCGGCCCGTACTAGCCTTATGACATAGGTCATTTGAAATAAGCTTAATGTGATAGAGGGCAAAATCAGCGCCTTAAGTCCAGATGCGGTTAAAAAGCCAGTTGACCACAAGCCTAAATCTATAACTTCACCTCTCCCAAAAGACGGAAGAACTCCAAGTATTACTGAAAACAAGTAAATTAACATTATCCCTATGATGAATGTTGGAAGAGAAACCCCGGCAAGTGATACGACAAGAATAATATTTGAAACAAAACTGTCTCTGTGAATGCCTGTATAAACACCTAGAATCACTCCCACTATAATAGCAAGCAGTGCAGAAACAAATACTAACTCGAGAGTAGCCGGCATTCGTTCTGCAATTAAGTCTGACACTTCTCTCTTTAGTTGATAGGAAATGCCAAAATCGCCCTGAATGACGTTACCTAGAAACCTAGAAAACTGAACATATACAGGATCATTGAGTCCGATAGCTTCCCTAACCTCAGCTTGTCGTTCAACTGAAGAGTCTTCACCTGTCAAGCTAATGACCGGATCTCCAACAAAATTGAACAAGGAAAAGGAAACGAAAGCAACAACAATCATTACAAGGATAGCTTGAAATAGTCTTTTAAAGAAATAGCTAAACATGCATTAATTCGAGGTAGGAGGGATTATATTTTAAAATTTTCTGGCCAGATAACTGGCCAGAAAATATAGGTTTTTTTAGTTTACTTTTGCAAATCTAAATAATGGCTCATTGTTCATTCTAATTGGAACATCGACATTACTTTTTGATGCTTGGTTAACAACTTGGTGATGTAAAGGTAGATATGTCACATCTTCTTGAGTAATATCCCAAGCTTCAGCAATCATAGCGTTTCTTTTATCCAAGTCAGTTTCAACGCCCATTGCAGCAACTAGCTCGTCTACCCTGGCATTACTGAAGTTAACTTTATTCCAGCTTCCAGAGCTTTCAAACAAGTATGAATACACGTAGTGACTATCAAAAGTTGGAACACCCCAGCCTAACATGTACATATCACTAGTCATACCATTAGCGTCACCCTCTTTAACTTCAGAGAAGTGCTGACTCTTAGTTTTTGCATCAAGGTTGACCTTGACTCCAATTTTTGCAAACATACTAATAGCTGCGACACAAATCGCTTCATCATTGATATAGCGATCGTTAGGGCAATCTAATGTGACCTCAAACCCATCAGGATATCCTGCTTCAGCTAGAAGTCTTTTTGATGTTTCAGGATCATAAGCCATTCTCTTGTCGCGAGCAGCTGTATGGCCATTAACACCTGGCGCAGTAATGATACCTGCTGGGACACTTTGTCCTCTCATGACCTTGTCTTTGATAGCGTCCATATCAAGAGCGTGGTACATAGCTAGGCGAACTCTTTTGTCAGCAAAAGGGTTTTTCCCTTTAATATTTGATGAATTCAATTCAGCCGAACCCTGGTCCATACCAAAGAAAATTGTTCTATTCTGAGGAGTCATTTTTACTGCATGGCCCATTGAAGAGTCGATTCTTTTAATATCTTGGACTGGGACAACATTGGTGTAATCAATCTCACCAGAAAGAAGTGCTGCAACTCTTGTTGCGTCGTTCTTAATTGGCAGTAATTCAATTTTATCAATGTTATGAGTGTAGTGATTTCCCCACCAGTTATTGTTCTTTTCAAAAACAGTTCTTACATCCTGCTCTCTAAAGGTGATTTCGAATGGTCCAGTTCCATTTGCATTAGACGCGCAATATGACGTTTCGCCTGCATCCCAATTATATGAAGCTTCACATCCATTTGCCTTTGACCAAGCCTCAGACATTACAAATATTTGAGTTAGTTGGTTTAAAAGAATTGGATTTGGCCCATCTGTTTTTACCTCAACTGTGTGATCATCAATCGCTCTTGCAGATTTAACACTTTTAATTAAATCGACCATATCTGATGGCGCTGTTTTAGCTCTATTGATACTAAAGGCAACGTCGCCCGCTGTTAAAGACGAGCCATCATGAAAGGTTACGCCTCTGCGTATATTAAATATCCATGTATCGTCGGCAGTTGTCGTCCACGACTCCGCAAGCTGAGGAAGGACTTCCATGTTAATGCCTGGAGTCACTAAGCCTTCATATACTTGACGAGAGACCATGTGAGTTGGTCCTTCGTTTTGTGCATGTGGATCAAGTGTTAAAGAATCACCAGGCATTGACCATTTGATCGTATTCGCAGAAGCTGGTGAAAAAATACCCATGACCAGCACTGACAAAACAATGCTTAAAGTTTTTTTCATTATATTTCTCCTTTTAAAGGTATCTAGAAAATCAGATACTTAAATTAAAAAACAAAAAAAACCAACTAACAAAATGTTTGTTGGCTTGCTATCAATATATAGTATGGAAAATACTAGGTCAAGAACTATTTGTTATTAAAGGCCTAACTAGAGGATTGTTTATTAAACTTAAATTGAATTTTTATAGAAAATTCATTGATTACTTGTCATCAGGCTCAATTGGTTCTGGTGCCAAGACGTCTCTATTTCCCGCACTATTCATGGCGCTCACAATCCCGCTTGCTTCCATGTCCTCAATAATTCGCGCAGCACGGTTATAGCCAATTCTCATTCTTCTTTGAAGGCTTGAAATTGATGCTCTTCTTGTGGAGGTCACAATCTGAACAGCTTCATCGAAAAGTGGATCAAGCTCACCAGAGTTTTGGCCCAGTTCCTTGTCACCAACCGGTTCTGATTTCGGATTTAATATGCCATCTAGGTAGTTAGGGTTCGAGCTCTTTTTAAGGTGTTTGACCACTCTCAAAATCTCGCTGTCCTCAACAAAGGCACCATGAACTCTTGTCAGATGAGCAATGCCTGGGGCCATATAGAGCATGTCACCCATGCCCAGAAGCTGCTCTGCTCCACCCTGATCAAGAATAGTTCTGGAGTCAGTTTTAGATGAAACCTTGAAGGAAATCCTTGTGGGGATGTTAGATTTAATAAGCCCTGTTATGACGTCCACACTTGGCCTTTGAGTTGCAACAATAAGATGCATTCCTGCAGCACGGGCCTTTTGGGCAATTCTCACAATGAGGCCCTCTACACGTTTTGACTTAGCCCTATCTTCTTGCGCTAAAGCACCTAGCATGTCAGCGTACTCATCAATTACTATAACAATAAGTGGAAGCGCCTCAAGCTCAGGATGAACCTCGCCTTCTTTAGCTGTTTCTGGGTTAAATGAAGGATCCAAAAGGGGCTTACCAGATTTTTTGGCTCGACTTTGTTTTTCATTGAAGGATTCAATATTTCTGACGCCAAACTTTGCCAAAAGGCTATAGCGTCTTTC
>JGI20155J14468_10000487_pt1 | contig 32305 bp, 49 predicted proteins | sample COG_05_FD_14468 | JGI IMG/M metagenome (IMG submission 14468) | reverse complement strand
ATGAATTTAGAAAAAGTTTGTGAGGGTATACATTATGAACTAACTCCTTCTAATTCTGAAAATGAAATGTCTTGGGATGTTAGAATCCTAAAAGGTATTTTTCCGGAAACAGTAATTAGGTTTGGTAAACTTAAATTCGTGGAAGAGTATTTACATTTTGATTTTTTTGTAGTATCATCACCTGATAGTAGTGCTGATGAAGACAATATTGAACTACAAGATTATGCCGCAGAAATATTAGAAGATATCTTAACAAACGCTGCTGCTAATGATTCCTTAATTAAATCTGACTCAAAAGATGATTGAACTCGAAAAAACTATACTTAGAAATTTATTAACTGACGAGAAATACATGCGAAAGGTTTTGCCTTTCGTAAAGAAAGATTACTTCGAAGGCGTTTATCGTGAGTTGTTTTCTCAAGTTGTCGCATATGTTTCTAAGTATAACAAACTTCCCACTCACGAAGCATTTAAAATTGAGTTAGACGAACTTAATATCAATGCAGAAATGAGAACGCATGCGGTAGATATATTGCCCGATATTTTTACTGCTAAAGAAGAAGACGAAACTTGGTTACTCGACACTACTGAAAAATGGTGTCAGGATCGTGCTGTTCATAATGGTGTTCTAGAAGCAATTAACATCATTAATGGCACACATCAGAATTTGACTAAGAACGCTATTCCCGATTTGCTCCAAAAGGCACTAGCAGTATGCTTTGATGCAAACGTTGGGCATGATTACTTTCTTAACGCTGACGAACGTTATGACTTTTATCATGAACAAGAAGAACGATTACCATTTGATCTTGAGTTTTTTAATGAGATAACGAAAGGTGGTTTGCCCAACAAAACTCTTAACATTGCTCTCGCGGGAACGGGAGTCGGTAAGAGTTTGTTTATGTGTCACCATGCTGCTAGTTGCCTTTCCCTTGGGCACAACGTGCTTTACATAACCTTAGAGATGGCGGAGGAGCGCATAGCAGAACGCATCGATGCTAACCTTATGAATACGACTATCGATTCTTTAGAAAGGATTAGTAAGCAATCCTTCTCTGATAAGGTTGCTGCTCTTGCTGCTAAAACTAATGGTAGATTAATCGTTAAAGAATATCCTACGGGACAAGCACATACTTCACACTTTCGTGCCCTCTTGAACGAACTTAAATTGAAGAAGTCGTTTCGTCCTGAGATTATCTTTATTGATTATCTGAATATTTGTTCGTCTTCTCGTATGAAAGGTATGGGCGGTGCAATTAATTCTTACTCGTATATTAAAGCAATCGCTGAAGAGATACGCGGACTAGCAGTAGAGTTTGGTGTTCCTATAGTTTCAGCAACGCAAACTACAAGAACAGGTTATAGTAACTCAGATCCTGGACTAGAAGATACTTCAGAATCTTTTGGTTTACCCGCTACTGCCGACTTAATGTTTGCCCTTATATCTAACGAAGAGTTAGAGTCCGAAGGGAAAATGCTTGTAAAACAGTTAAAAAATAGATATAATGATCCCAATAAATTAAAAAGATTCGCTATTGGTATAGATAGATCTAAGATGAAACTATACGATGTCAAACAGGAAGAAAATGAATTTGTTGATGACACGCCAGTCTTTGATCGAAGCAACACTGGCGAGCGAGTTTCTAGGGAAGGACTTAACAAAATACGGGTATTTTGATGTCTAGAAACAAAATTTTATTTTGCATCATATCGTTTTTTACTTTCGTATCATTATTGTTTGGGGTAACATATGACGATCAAGAACAAGATGTACAAATACCACGTGAACCGCAGACGGAAATACCGAAAGCACCAATCACCGAACCAGAATCTACTGAACTACCAGAAGCAGATCGAAGCGGAACTGATGGCGTCAAGGAAAGCGAACGACTTTGTTTGTCGCTTAATGTCTACCACGAGTCTCGTAGCGATAATCTTGCTGGGCGTATTAGTGTTGCAGATGTTGTTCTTAATCGCGTAGACTCTCAGCATTTTCCTGACACCATATGCGGTGTCGTACATCAAGCAAAGACACGAGTGAACTGGAAAGGCAACGTTGTTCCTGTTCGTGGTATGTGTCACTTCTCTTGGTACTGTGATGGTCTGAGCGACGAACCATTAGAAGAAGGTGCTTGGGAAGATGCTCAGATTGTCGCTGACCTAGCACTCAACGGTGGGTGGAGAGGCATCTCTGAAGGCGCTACTCACTATCATGCTACATATGTAGAACCTAATTGGATTAATGACAGAGGCATGGTACCCCTTGGCAGAATTGGCCAGCATAAATTTTATAGATGGCATTGATGAAAACGTTAAGAGATAAGATTAATCTAAGACTAGATACTCTACAGGAATGGATGGAGACGAATCACCATTTAGAATATCCTGGTAAAGCATATGACCTTACGCTAGAGATAAGCAAGTTCTGGTCAGTACTTAGCGAAGAAGATAGAGATTATGTACAGTGTGCTCAGCACGCTATTGAGGATCAAGAAATATGGCACGTATCGTAGGGTTTACAGCAAGTACCTTTGACCTTCTACACGCTGGTCATGTGACTATGCTAAGAGAAGCAAAAGAACAATGCGATTATTTGATCTGTGGGTTACAGGTCGATCCTTCTATAGATCGACCAGAAAAAAACGCACCAGTTCAGTCTCTTGTCGAAAGGTATACGCAACTCTCGGTTGTTAAATACGTGGACGAAATTATTCCTTACCAAACGGAAAGAGATTTGGAAGATATTCTGCAGATGGTCAACATTGACGTGAGGATTATCGGCGACGAATATAAAGATAAAACTTTTACTGGTCGCGCTACTTGCGCTTCCCGAGAAATTGAGATATACTTTAATAAAAGAGATCATAGATTCTCTACATCTGATTTGAGAAAAAGAGTAGCACATGACGAAAGTAATCGTAGCAGATAAAAAATACAATTGCGAACACAAACTCGGAACCTACATGGAAGATTCAGACTACGATCTTCTTGTAGAGGAAGACATGGATTTTTATGCGCCGTCTAATAACCTCATCTCCTCTGGTCCTACCGAGCAAACTTGTATCTTTAAGTTTAGAAAAAATCGTTTTACTGCAGAAGAACAGGCGTCTGCCTATGAAGGATTGGTCAACGCAGCACAACCTACTCAGAACCGTGGACTTGCTGCTGGACCAAAAGGCGAAAGGCAGGGTGGTAGAAACTGGTGCACTCCTGAGCAAGTTGAGATTATGGAGTTTCTTATTAAGAACAATACTCCTAAATTATTTTCCGACGTTGATCCTATTGAACAGATAAGAGAGAAACACAGAAATAAAATCGATCCGGAAGAAGCAAGAGGCATCGTTTGGATTAAAACCAAGATAGAACAGGAAGGTTATGATTATGAGACCTTCTTCGAGGTAAAGTTGCCAGAAATATTGCAATTGCCTACGAACGAACGAACTAAAGCAGCAAAACATTTATTTGAGAATTATGTATCCAACACAACCTATGCGAATCAGGTTTTATCTGGTATCGCTGGGTTCTTCGATCGGTATCCGCGCATCCCATGGGGTCGCGCTACTTCATATACTGAACACCATCGTGAGACTTACGAGAAGTGTTATCCGTTCATGCGCAAACTCTCGAGTGAGTTTCAGCGACTCTTGCCCGAACGGTTTGGTGTTCAGAATGAAGCAGCAGCGAAACTCGACCCCAGATTCAGAGTCGCTGGCGGGGATACCCCGTTCACCACGATAACGGTGAACAAAAACTTTCGCACCTCTGCTCACCGTGATGCCGGTGATTTGCACGCAGGGTTCTCCAATCTGTCGGTGATTGCGAAAGATAAAGAGTGGGAGGGAGGATACCTAGTTCTGCCCGAGTATAGAGTCGCGATCAATATTCGACCTGGAGACCTGTTGCTGATTAATAACCATGAAGGCATTCACGGCAACACAGAACTGGTTCCTCCCGCTGGGAAAACTTTAGAAGATATGGAACGCATTTCCCTCGTTTGCTATTTCCGAGAAAAAATGCTAGAATTAGGTAGTTGGGAATATGAATCGCTTCGTCGTCAGTTTGTAGACGATAGGAAGTTGAATAAAAAACATCCCGATTGGCGCCCACTATGGAACGGTGTTAGTGCAAATATGTGGGACCAGCAAGAGTGGTATGATTACATTGTTAAGCATGAGGGCGAGGCAATGCTTAACAAATATCATCCGAAAGCAACTAAGAAAAAGGTATCACTATGGTCTTAATTACTGGAGCGGAAGGTTATATCGGAAAAGTTCTTGCAAGTAAAATGCAAGACATACGCTTTAGAAAAACTGATATAGGCGTTTGGGATATTAGAAATCCGAACAAATATCGCGTCAAAAACGACGTTGATATAGTAGTTCACCTCGGCGCTTTAGTTCGCGTAGGTGAGAGTGTTCGAGATCCGCTCAAGTATTATGACACAAATGTTTCTGGAACCATTAACATACTTAAAACGTTTCCTAATGCTAAAATGATATTCGCCTCTACAGGTGCAGCGTTCGATGCCGATTCTCCGTATGGTAAGTCTAAGGTTATGTGCGAAGAAATTATCAAAGACGTTTGCAAAGAGTATACGATCTTTCGTTTCTATAACGTTGGCGGAGGCAATCCAACTAACCCAGAAGGTCTACCATTAGCAATCGAAAAGGCAAAAGAAACTGGTACATTTACAATTTTTGGTGATGACTATAATACAAAGGACGGCACCTGTGTTCGCGACTACGTTCATGTAGAAGATATCGCCGATGCTTTGGTTCGTGCAGTGCAAGAACCGGGAGCAATGACAGACTACGAACCTTTGGGTTCAGGCAACTCTTATACGGTCCGTGAGTACGTTGACACCTACACTAAAAAATATGGTAAGCAATTTGAAGTGGTAGTAGGCGATCGCCGCCTAGGAGACCTTGAACGCTCTGAGGTGCCGTTTCTATCTAAGTTTATCACCCCAACTAAAACTCTTGAGAATATAGTATGAAAATTTTGGTGACAGGGTTTACTCGCGGTGCTGTTACGCGCGACTTTCACAAGACTTCTGAACTAGGCGTTTGCTTTGCTCACGTCAGTTTGGTTGAAAACTTAGAAGCGCTCGGACATACCGTCATACAAAAACCTGTGACCATTGGCGAAAACCTTTCTTCCTATGATAAGGTGATTGTGTTTCTAATGCATATCTCACCATTTAATTCATACATCTACAGTGCACTCTGGACTATCGCTCAGAGACCTGATGCTATCTTTGCTATCGAAGATTGGCAGTCGCCGAAAAATATTAGCACATGGAAAAAAGATGTTGATAAAGTTTTAGATTCGATCACCAACGATTACTATGTAAATAACGTGGTTAAAGAAAAAACTTTGAAAGCAGAATGGAAGACTGCGTTTCGTGACGCAATCAGCAGAATATCTGAAGAGGATACGACTATTATCTTACCAGCGCATTTAGGTGGAGACTACAAGAAGTTATTTCCTACCTGGAATAAGGATAAAGTTTTTGCTTGGTATCCCCCGCCATACTCAGTAAGAAGACTGCCCAAGAAGTCTGGATTGTTTAAGGCAGAAAAACAAAAAGTGTTTAACTTTGCTGGACTTATCCAAGGTGAAACTGAAAAGTGGTTTAATAATATGACTGCGGATGTTACCTGGGAAATCAAGCAGTATGGTTCCAAGGCGAAGAAACAAGTCCGACTAACAGAACAAGCGATGGTAGAAACTTTTGACAAACAGTGGGGTATCTTGATGGCAGGTTACTGGCATGCTGGTTCAGGTTGGTGGCGTGCTAGACCGCAACAAACTGCTGACGTTGAGTCGATTCTTATCTGTGACGAGCGGGAAGGTGCAGTGTTTGGCGAACCTTATGTCGGTCTTAATTGTAAAATGCTAGAGGATATGGACGAAGGACAGTTGAAGAAACTTGCTTCTGATCAAAAAATAGCGTATTATGATAGTCAACCTATGGATAAAAACATTTCTGATCAACTAGTCTTAGAGATTTTAGATGCGTAACTTTTTAGTAGTCGGAGCAGGATTCGCTGGTGCGGTTTATGCCAGAGAGTTAGCAGAGGCAGGGCACCGTGTTAATGTGATAGATCAGCGTCCACACATTGGTGGCAATGCTTATGATTACTTTAATGAACACGGTGTTCGTTTGCACAAATATGGTCCGCACATTTTCCACACCAGCAACGAAAGAGTTTTTGAATGGATGTCTCAGTTTACTGACTGGATAGATTATAAGCATAAGGTGTTGGCAAAACACACAGACGGTGAGTACTATGTTCTACCTGTTAACAGAGAAACTAAAAACCTGATCGGTGAAGAAAATGTAGTTGATGTCTTCATTCGCCCTTACACTAAAAAGATGTGGGGCAAAGATATTGAAGAACTCAACCCTAAAATCTTGGAGCGAGTTCCCGTTCGAGATGATTACAACGAATATTATTTTCCAAACGACAGCATACAGAAAATGCCAGCGGATGGTTATACCGCAATGTTTGAAAAAATATTTGATCACGAAAATATTAAAGTCCAAACTGGTGTCCAGTTTATGCGCGGCATGGAAGATGCTCACGACCATGTGTTTAACAGTATGCCTATCGATGAATACTATGACTTTGAATACGGCGAACTACCATATCGCTCGATAAAGTTTGAAACTGTTACGCTTCCTCAGAATAATGTTTTTACTACAGCAACGACAAACTTCACAACATATGATGGACCGACTCGCGTTACTGAGTGGAAACTGTTTCCGAATCATGGAGAAAATCCTCTCAACACTACGTTGACATATGAGTTTCCTTGCGACTATAAGGACAACAACATGGAGCGGTACTATCCTGTAAAAGATATAGAAGGAACCAATCAAAAAATTTACCAAAAGTATTTACAGCGCAAAAATAACAAAGTATCTTTTATCGGTAGGTGTGGAACTTATCAATATCTTGACATGCACCAAGTTATTAATCAATCGCTCGCTAACGTAAATAAGTATATAAATCAAGAACTTACATAGAGTTTGATATATTGTGCACATATGATATAATATGTGGTAAGGAACTTCGCCATAGAAGTTCAAACTAGATCCGATTTAGGGTCGTCAACTTAGGAGTTAACAAAATGATAGCATCGCAATCAATTCGTTCTGCGTTAGAAAATAAATCAATTAATCTTAATAACAAGTTCAGAAACCTTTTCGGGTTCATGGTGTCAGGATCAATGACTTACATGACATGGACTCTTCAAGACCTTATAGATTTTCTTGTCAGTCAAAAAATCAATCCGGACCCTATAGGACAACGCGGAGAAGAAGGTGATAAAAATAAACCTTTTGATGTGTGTAAAGCGTTGGTCGATCTCGGTACAGGGATGTTAACGTTCCGTTGGATTGGTGATGACGAACAGTTAAAAAAACGATATCCCGGATTCCTTTTTATTACCATTGATGGTGGGCATCGATGTCGTTATCTTCTTAGATGGATAAAAGGCGAACTTCTTATTGATGGTATGAACTTTAATGAGTTCTGCGAAACAATGGCGATCGATCCTTCTAATATCTATGTTCCTGTACAAATAGCAGAATGCAATGATTATACTGCTACTTTTTTATTCAGACAATTAAACAAGGGAACCAAAGTTTCTCCAATGAATATGATCATGGCAGATGACGTTTCACTCTTCTTGGAAGAAATTCGTAAAATTGTAAAAATAGTGCCAGAATATAATCGAGTAGAACCTTATATGGTTCGAGAGGTTTTTGAATATTTCGAAGGAAATGATGGCAAAAATAAACCACTTCATTGGTCTACTGAGTGGAATCCTTCCGGCAAATGGTTTGAGTACGCTGCTTTAGTTGCTATGAAATCGCATCACAGACTTCATTGTGCAACAGGTTATGGCGATATTGAAGAATTTGTAGAAGAAAAGATTACATTGTCAAAAGCGAGTAATGATATTGTTAGTCAGTTTTGGTCTGACTTTATGAAAGTAAAAATCCATACTGGAATGCGCCATAACAATTCTTCTTTTGAGTTTTTTCAGTTGTTCTTTTTCGGAGTTCTTGCGGAGTTCGGTTCTTTTAAAATAAAAGATTGGAGTAAATTCAAGGAATCTTATGAATATACCAGAAGTATTTTGACTGGGAAAGCGACCGATCTTGATTCGAAAACGACGGTATACAAAGGAGTTCAAAAATTTGTAAAAGATTTCATGCGTTCTAACGGCAAATCTTTTTCTGATCCAGAAAAACAAATGCATTGTTACGAACTAATCAAGAAGTATAGTACACTCGAAGGAGAAGATTTCTTAGAACAGTTTGGTGTGGTTTGTTTAGATTCTAAACGATCGTTACAACGCGACGAGCGTTATGATGTTTTAGTTCACCAAGGTTTTCGTTGCGCTATTGATGATCAACCCTTAACGATTGACGATTCTGATTGGGCGCATGACGAGGATTATTCTGGGGGTGGTCGTACTACTAGGGAAAACGGCGCGGTCGTACGAAGATGTTACAACAGGAAATTTGGGCATTGTACAATAGCAGAAGTCATATCTATTTTGGTAACTCGAGGTGAGTTACCTGAAGAACGTCTTGCATCTGTATCGTGAACCCACTATATAAACTTGTTGAAAAAAAGAATTGGAACTCTCTTACGCAAGTGAGGGGGTTCCTTCTTTCTAATATGCCGGAAGTTGAAATAATTGATTTTTTAGGGTATAAATTAATAACAAATTTTGGTATAATATACTTAAATCAAGAAGGATTAACTTTTGATGAAATATAAATTTAATGAAGAACAACTCATCAAGGAGTTTAAAAGATATGTCGACCACACATACGACCAACATTATGCGACAGATAAGTACCAAGCGACTGATATTATTATTGATAGTGGTCATGGCACTGGGTTTTGCCTTGGAAACGTCATAAAGTATGCCAAACGATATGGTAACAAAGGAACTCCTGCTGATGCTCGTAAAGACATCATGAAGATTCTGCACTATGCTCTGATCCAGTTGGACATACACGATCAAGAGAATCCGGAGGTTCGAGATCCAGCATATGGTCCATACCCCGAATATAATAGCAAGTATAAACAAGACAGATTAAATGAGGTCACTCCGGAGCAATGGGACGCTATAAAAATGGGTAAAGGGGTTTCTCTCAGTGGATAACAAAAGAGACAACCCTAATAAATAATACTGAAACCCATTTGGATGCAGTATTATGAGCAATGTAATTTCTCTAGAAGACTATCAAATAAAAAAAGAAATAAAAGAATCTATTGAAGAGTTTGATTATTATCTTGAGTCTCTTTCACCAACAGAACTTGAATCTTTTGTAATGGGAATCCAAGTTGGTAAATCTCATAACGAAGAAGAATCGCTTGAAGACTTTCTTAACTCATTGAGTCCTACAGGTAGCATAAACTTTAAAGTGTATAACAAAGATGATGACGCCGAAAATTGAAGACCAATTACTCTACTTCAATGATGAAAAAAATCAAATAGACGTAGCAACATTAGAGTTATATGACTGGAGAGATGCAGAATTAACTTTAGAAAAAAATGGTATTCAAGTAATTCAAGATGACATCGATCCCAATTTGATAAAAAAACTAGTAGAAAATACAGATACTAGCAAAGTTGGTTTTAGAGCAACGAGCGTTCCTTTTGATAAGAAACTGGCAATTGAATACTATAAAGAAGTTGAAAAGAATTTAGTAGAGAAAATGCATTTCTTTGCTGCGTGTTGTCGAATATATCATTACAGAGAAGATGCGACAAAAACAGTTCAATCAATTCAATTAGCACATTTAGATTTAGACAACGTTACTGTCGATATGTTTGTGCCAGATTTTATTGATAAAAATTTTGCTAGAAAAGGAATCGATATTTCTGAAGCTTACTCTAGGGAAGCATTGTACCTGGGGTTTTGGAAAAACCTAAGTTCTGTTCCTAATTCTCAAGGGTTTTGCGTGTCAGATCTATCTACATTATCCTTAGATAATTATGCTAGTTATGGCAACCGATCTTTCGACCCTTTGTTGGGTAACACTGCAAGAAATAATTTCAATAGACTTTCTGTTCTTGGTAAAAAATTTGATCTTAAAAAAGAAGAAGGTGGAGAAGATTGGGCAAATGAAAATTTATTAGACCCGGACTTTCTTACCGAGGACGCGAAATATTTTATAAAAAATAATCTTGGGTATCCTAAAGACACTAATTTTGTTGACATTATGATGAAAAAAGGGTATCATGGATTAATAACAAAGCATGCAATTCGACATTTCACAACTTATAAACATACTCAAAACGTTAGGTGGTATATTTTTGACGATTTAAAACCAAACGAAACTCTTGTATTCAACCACTTTAGTTTTGATCGAAAAGCAAACGGTCTTCCTTTTGCTAATGTGCACGGTTCTACTGGTTTCAGATCTAATTATGAACCAAGGAAGTCCATTGATTCTAGGGTGATAGCGTTTAAATGAAATATAAATTTGAAGATGGTATTTTTGATATAGAACCTACCCCTTGGAGAGAGTCGGGTTTTGATTTTAATCTAGACATTAATGGTATGCAAGTCATAACAGACGATTATGATTTTGATTACTTTAGTACTGAGTCTTTAAGAAAAAGGTTTACCAAAGTAGCGCATGACTTTTTTCCAAAAGATACTAAAAGTTTTTGTTTTCCTCGTATGGTCAGAAGACCAAAAATAAAAACTACTAGATATATTCACGCAGATTTCTGGAAACATTTTAAAATAAATGAAGATCATCCTTTAACTGAACAATTTTGTCCAGAGTATAAATCAGAGGATTGGTTTAGAATGACTGGGTTTTGGGTTAATGGCGGATCAAAAAATACTAATGCACCGTTAATTATGGCAGATTTACAAACAGTTGACATGTCTTTTTTTGAAAAAGCGGTAGATAAAGAAATGCCAATATACAATTGGTCTAAAAGTCTTTTTCCCTATTATGACGATAAAGTTTCTTGGTATTCTTTTGACGACTTAGAACCAAATGAAATTTTATTGATAAAACATTTTAATAGGTTCGACGAAAAACATTGTACTTTTCATGGCGGACCTGTTATAATTGATGAATCTAAACCACAAAGAGTATCCTGCGATGTCAGAGTCATTACCCTTAAAAAAATTAAAAACTCCTCTTAGATATCCTGGCGGTAAATCAAGAGCAACTAAGTTCTTATTCGATCACTTGCCTGAAAACATCACTGCATATCGTGAACCGTTTGTTGGTGGTGGTTCTGTCGCCATTGAATTTACCAAGAGATATCCTGACGTACCAGTCTGGGTCAACGATATCTATGGGAACTTGTTTTGTTTTTGGTCGCAACTTCAGAAAAACGGCGATGCGCTATATAGTGCTGTCCTAAACTACAAACTGAAGGCAGAGTCATATGAAGACGCTGATCAATCGCATAGAGATCTTTTTCTTGAAAGTCGAGAAGCGCTCGGCGGATCTCTTGATTCTTTTGGGCGTGCTGTTCGTTTTTTTATTTGTAACAAGTGCAGCTTTTCTGGTCTTGGGGAATCTTCTGGATTTTCTGCCGCTGCCAGCAAGTCAAATTTTTCGAGAAACATTATCGAAAGACTTCCTCAGTATTCTAAACTTATTGAGTCTTGGGTTATAACCAACTTTGATTACGAAAAAGTTTTGGAGGACTGCAGTGCGACGGATTTTGTTTTCGCCGATCCGCCTTATGATATTAAATCATTCTTGTATGGTAAAAAAGGTAAACACCACTCAGATTTTGATCACTATCTTTTTTATGAACGTGCACAAGATTCTATGGGTAATGTGATGATCACATACAACTCTAATGAAGTTTTGCGTGAATTGTATCAAGATTGGTTTCAGAAAGAATGGGACTTGACTTATACGATGCATTCAGGTAAAATGTATCGTGAAGATGAAGGTAATAGAAAAGAGTTGTTATTAACAAATTATGATACAGGAGATACTTATGATTAAAAAAGGCGATAAATTACCTGATGTTACGTTTCATGTCAGAGTCAGAGACCCTGAGATGGAAGGTAAAACCACCAACCCGTACAAGTGGGAAGACAAGACTACCGCTGATTATTTTGCAGGCAAACGAGTAATTTTGTTTTCTCTACCAGGAGCATTTACTCCAACGTGTTCAACGTTTCAACTCCCTGGATTTGAAAGTAAGTTTGAGCAAATGCAGCACACAGGCATTGACGCAATTTACTGCATGTCAGTAAACGATTCGTTCGTTATGAATGCTTGGGCAAAAGCACAAAACCTAGAGAACGTGGAGGTTATTCCCGATGGATCAGGAACTTTTACAAAAGCAGTTGGAGCGTTGGTCACAAAAGACAACCTTGGTTTTGGCATACGTTCATGGCGTTATGCTATTGTTGTGGATGATATGGTCGTAGAAGCAGTATTCCCAGAAGCAGGTATGAAAGACGACCACGAGGAAGATCCTTATGAAATCTCGACACCTGAGAACCTGATGGGTTATTGCCTTGCTCACACGAAGCGGGAAGTTGCATGAACGACAAGTGGAATGGTGAATCGCGAGGAACCGCTGATGTTATGTTCACTCGAATTCAAATTCTGATGCGAGAGAATGACCTTGAAGGAGAGTATGATGATCTATATACTTCTGTCTTATCTCTGGTCACTTACTGTGAAGAAAAAGGTCAGACTGACAGATGTTCTAGAAGATGTTTATTTACAATTAAAGGAAGAAACCGATTGAAGAACGTGAAAGGATTTATTAAAGCAGCAAAAGAAGGAGCAGTCACCGTTGAGTTTACCAAAATTGACACTGGCGAACTGCGTGTTATGCCTTGTACATTGAACCACGAATTATCAGATAAGAATGTTCCTGAAGTATTAGAGCAACAGGAAAAGAATGAGCACCTGGTAGTCTGGTCACTAGACAAAAATGCATGGCGTTCTTTTCGAGTAGAAACTGTTGTGAATTGGTATGAAAATACAGTCTAATGAGATAGAACTTTTAAAACTCAGCGTCCATAGCATGGACCTTTCCGGCATAGTTGATAACGACTATCTAAGGAATTACGTTTTATCCTGCTCAAAAGATCATATGTATTACGATCCCAATGAAATACAAATTGATCTCGATAAAATATCTGATTTACTAAAAGTAGTCAAACAGATATTTGTTTCTATAGACAGCAGGTTCAAGGAGCAAAACCTTTACGCTTGGGGTCATATTATAAAACCAAAAACGATGGCAGAACCACATATACATACTAATAAATTGGATCCTGCAGCATTGTCATGGATTTATTATGTGGACGTTCCGGAAGAAACGGGCGCACTTACATTCACTCCTAATTTTTTTGACAATAGGATTATGATACAACCAAAGGCATCCGAGATGATACTGTTAAATGGTTCTTATCCTCACTATGTGCAGTACAATATGTCAGAAAAAGAAAGAGTCTCTATCGCAGGCAATTTTATAGTAACTAGAGAAATGATGAGCGTACCGTCAAAGCAACTTATCAAATACATGAATAATTGTTATTTTAACAGAGACAGAAAATATGAAATCAGGTAAAATCTGGGGTAACACCCAACTAATAGAACATACATCTTCATTCGAGTTCCATCGAATAGAGTTTAAAGCAAACCACTGTTGTAGTGAACACTATCACAAAACCAAGTGGAATGGATTCTTCGTAGAGTCCGGCACCTTGATGGTAAAGACGTGGACAGATGAACCACGCACAGAAAAACCTCATCTCTGTGATCAGACAATTCTAAGAGCGGGTGACTACTACAAAGTGGCACCAGGCAAGTGGCATCAGTTTGTTGGTGTAGATGATGGCGTTGCATTTGAGTTGTATTGGGCAGAGTTTAATGGAGATGATATCGTTCGACGCACTCAGGGTAGACAACTCGAAACTCATGCGACAGATCGTAACGTTGGCAATCCCTTGACGGACTTAAATGCTGATTAAGATCAATAACTTACGTAGAGTTTCTGTTTTGTTATCTTCGCGGTATAATAAGGTTTCTTGTTAAGGAGATAAAAAATGGAAAAAGTACTCTTAGAAGACCGAATTCAGCGGTTCTTAATTAACTACCCTGGACGCGAATATATTCCGCTTCACCCTGATGATTTTAATATTTTAAAATTTGAAGGTCGCCTTCATGATTTTCCTCTTCCCTTTAAAAAGTTGGGTGAAATTTCTCTTAAAGATCAATAACTTACTATAAGTTGCCCTTCGGGGCAATTTTTAGTATAATATATGTATTGAAACCAAGGAGAGCGTTATGTCTACTAGAGCAACCTACCAATTTGATTCTGAATACTTCGGTCGTCAAACTTTCTACATCCACCATGATGGGTATCTGCATGGCGCTGCGAAGTATTTCCGCAAGGCAGTAAACTTTCAAGAAAACCGATTTGCCCATCTGGCAGCAAAATTCTTTCGTGCTAATGATCGTGCTGAATTCACCAGCGCTGCTGAGGATCACGCTGACATCGATTTTCGCTATGAGGTAACTGGTAAAAGACTTGTTGTTCGTCATATCGAGGATTACCCGATGGACGATTGGAAGGTAGTCTTCGAAGGCAGCTTGGATGAATTTCTGTTTATGTTCGATCGGATGGGAGAGGCAGCGTAATGGATAAGAACGAAGCAATGCTGGTAGTCTGGCAAGCATTAACCTCTTATAGCGAAGACTCTATAGCATCCGATGAAGAGTCAAAGCAAGAACTGAACGAAGCGTGGCAAATAATTCAGGAGATAGTTTACTGATGCGAATTTTTGGTTCAACTAAATACGATTACAATGGTCGTAAACGCAAACCTCGTAAACCGAAAGGAGAAGTCTGTGTCAAATATGTCGCGCCTAAGTTTCAGGAATACCAACCAACAAAGACGTATGCAAGCGAACGTGCGGCAGAGACAGAACGCTACTCGTCGGCACCTCTTACTCCAAGAAAGGCAGGAGGCGACAAAAGAGAGTCCCAGCAGTACACAGGCGACTTCGTTATCGGAATCGGGCAGCTCCACAAATCCAACGCAGTCCCAGTAACCAACCCCAAGTACGCTCAAGAAATTGCGGAAATGTATTGATGGATTTTTATACTATAGTAACAAAGGTCTTAGATTGTATAATAACAATATTGTTTATCTTGTTATGCCTCTTCGTCCTTTCAGGGTGTGGCGGGTCCGGAGGGAATTCTACAACATCGGAACCAGTTTCTGTTCCGACAGAGTCTGATATTTTATTGTCAATTATAGGTGACGTTGATGCTTTCATTCTACCAGAGAGCGATGACTATGACTCTATCCCTCAGGACCCATTGAACCCGATCACTAAAGAAAAGGTTGAGGAAGGTAAAATTATATTCCATGACACGTCAGTCGGTATAGGCAAAATTCCTGAACTAAATGGTACATTCTCCTGCGCTTCTTGCCACAATGCCCCATCTGGTTTTAAATCAGGTATTGCTCAGGGTATTGGTGAAGGTGGAGTAGGAGAAGGATCGAACAGAGTTCTCGCGGATATTTGCTTAGAATGTGACGGATACGATATAGAACTCGATGTCGACGTTCAACCCATTGCTTCGCCGACGATTGTTAATGTCGCATACCAAGAAGTGATGCTTTGGAACGGACAATTTGGTAATTCACCTGACGGCATTATCAATGCAGGGATCGATCCTGCGATCTTGATGACCGAAGATACCCCAAAACAAAACAACTCAAGGCAATGGAGTGGAGTCGAAACTCAGGCAGCAGCAGCGATAGGTGTCCATCGCTTGACTGGAATCGAGGATGTGACTTCTGCTGCTCAATCGATGGCAGCATATGAGCGTACTGTTCTCACTAATCGCGCACCATTCCAGAAATGGTTACGCGGAGATAAAACTGCTATGACTGACAATCAATTGAAAGGCGCGCAATTATTCTTCGGCGATGCTGGTTGTAGCAACTGTCATACTGGTCCCGCTCTCAGTTCTAGGCAGTATGCTCCAGCGGATGAGGTGTTTATGGCAGTAGGGTTTGCCGATCTTGATGCTATGAATTTTATAGTCGGAGAAGTCTCCGAGAACGTCCGAAAAGGAAGAGGTGGGTTTACTAAACAGGATCTTGACAACTACAAATTCAAGATTCCGACCTTGTACAACCTGAGAGACACAAACATATTTGGTCATGGTGCTTCGTTTGCATCTGTCCGGCAGGTCGTTGAGTATAAGAACAATGCGATCCCTCAGGCAGATATCCCCACAGAATATCTGGACTACAGATTCACTCCGCTCGGTCTAACAGAAGAAGAAATTGACATTCTGGTTGATTTTTTAGAAAATAGTCTATACGATACTGAGTTGAATAGATATTCCCCCCAGTAATTCCTTTCTATGCGCTAAAAAGCGTGGATTGTTTACTCTTTTATGCGCTAAAAAGAGTAAACCAATCAACAACTTACACATGGTTTACTTTCATGCTGCAGTACGGTATAATTGATGTAAGGAAAAGGATTTGAAATGATTCTAGTTGAACATATCAAGTTTGTTATTAATGAGAAAATTAGTCTAGTAGAGTTGTCTTCTAGAGATGATTATGATGAAGGTTATCTTGATGCCTTGGACTTTGTTCTCGATCTAATTGATCAAGAAGAGGAGATAATATGATGATAGGGGACGATAGAGACCCGCTGAGGCACTTAGCATACGAGGGAAGGTACAGGTTGGAAACCACTAGTTGGGAGAAGTGTGCCTATGACCAGAAGAACCATGTGTACATTACCTCTGGTACTAATCTCATTGGGTTCGTGCCACTCTATGGTCCTGATGCATATAAAGAAGTGAGGTACCTGAAACCAAAGAAACAATGGAGCGTAAGCAGAAGAAAGTTTCGCGATCTCTCTAAGAAAGAAATATCGGACCTGAAAGAGCACCAAAAACTTAAAGTAAATCAATAACTTACGTAGGGTTTTCTTTTCTATTAAAATATGTTATAATAATAACATAAACAAAAAGGAACTAACATGAACCAAAGAATGAAAAACGCTCTTGAAATTATCGCAAAACATGACGTGATTCCTCACGCAATTGACTTTGTTTCAATCGACGACGGTCAAATTTGTTTGTACTCTAATGATTGTCTTCAGGGTAAAAGTGCTGATGCTAATGAACTTGCTTCTATTATCAAACGTCATGATACGTTGTTCGGTGCTGCTTGGCAAATTATGGCATCTTCTCTCTTTATTGAAGCAACTTGCGGTTCTGATGATGCTGCTCAGGAAGCTGGGTTTATGACTGGTAAAGAGGTTGCTGACATCTGGGATGATGTTTGTTCCTACGTTTAAAATTTTAATATTATGAAAGGAGTGATAGAATGAGTCATGAAATAGAAACAATGGCGTATGCTGGTGAAGTGCCTTGGCACGGTCTGGGCGAGCGAGTGTCTAACGACCTTACTCCTGTCCAGATGATGCAAAAGTCTGGCGTAGATTGGTCTGTAAGCAAGCAGAGAATGTACATCCTAGACGGAATCACTGTCCCTAACAAGATGGCATTGTTACGAGACGGTGACAATAAAGTCCTCGACATTGTTGGTAATGATTGGGAACCAGTTCAGAACTTAGAAGCATTCGACTTCTTCAACGAGTACTGCGCTGCTGGCGATATGGAAATGCATACCGCTGGTTCTCTGATGGGCGGTAAAATTGTTTGGGTGCTCGCTAAGATCAACGAGTCGTTTGACGTGTTGCCTGGTGACCAGATCGATAATTATATGCTCTTCACTAATCCTCATACGTATGGTAAGACGCTCAACATTCGTATGACACCAACGCGAGTGGTGTGTAACAACACGCTCCAGATGTCCCTGAGCGCAACATCAAAGAACGAAGTGACCCTTAATCACCGTAGGGAGTTTAATCCCGAGATGGTTAGAGAGCAACTTGGTATCGCTCATCAGAAGTTTGAGCAGTACAAAGAGTTCGCTACGTTCTTGTCGAAGAAGAAAGCAAAATTCTCTGATGTGATTCAGTATATGAATTCTGTTTTCCCACATTCTAATACCAAAGGCAAAGAGGTTAAGGATTACTCTGACCTTAGCACTAGTGCTAAACAAGCAGTAGATATTCTAGAAACTCAGCCAGGTGCAAACTTTGCTATGGGTACTTGGTGGAACGCAGTCAATTCTGTCACGTACATGACTGACCACGTTCTAGGACGTAACTCAGAAACGCGACTCGTATCCTCCTGGTACGGCAACAACTCTTCTCGTAAAGTTAAGGCAGTAAACCTTGCTATCGAAATGGCGGAGGCAGCGTAATGAGTTTTAAAAACCACAAAGATATCCCGCTGAAGTTTCGGCGGGTTATTCTTGACGAGACTCTTAGCAAACGTGTTTCTAAGATTCCCCTGCATGTCTGTAACGAAATTATCAACAGGCATATAGAGGAAGAAGCGGAAAACGAAACGCTGAAAAGTTTTCAAGTTGAGTACTTGATGGATGGCAAGACTGGAACGATCGAAGTTCAAGGTCGGCAACAAGCATTGATCGAGGTAGATCGGTTGCTTAACTTCGGCGCGAACACAGATCCTTCAGTCGTCATCGTAGTGCGCCAAGCGAAACGTTTGGTGCAAGGTTACGTAAACTGTCAGTGGATCTATCCTGAACCTAGAGACAAAATTCGTTTTGTTTCAAGAAGTTATGCATAGTTGCTTTTATCTAAAAAATAGGTTAGAATATATACCATGATTACTTTAGTAATGAACGGCAGGGCACCAAGTCTTAATCGCTTAGAAGATTTTGCTTGTGATGTCATAAATCATTTCTTTCCGAAAGACCTTAAACGTGATGTCTACATCCAGGTTGATTTCGTGAAGAACTTAGAAGATAATGATGCTGGTTGCTGCGTTAATTTCGGTAAATCGGAAGGCACGCAACACATCAACATATCTCTGTCTCGACGATGTATCGTTGACGACGAGAACTTTGCCTACTCGGCAAAGGAAATTGCCAACACGTTGGCACATGAACTTGTACACGCTAAACAGAACATCCGAGGTGAAATGAGCAATAAAATGCTCACTGCTTGTATGAAACCCAAAATGACAGAGAGTTATTATCGAAGTCTGCCCTGGGAAGTAGAAGCATTTGATCTACAAGATTTTCTTGTTGACTTGTACTGGTAACTTTAAATGAAAATAGGAAAAGACAATATGTCTCAAGCGACTCGCGTATTAAACGCACTCATGGACGGTCAGCAATTGACCGCAAAGCAAATCACTTCTCGTTTCGGTGCTAAAAACCCACACGCGGTGATTCAAAACATTCGATTCTCAGGGTTCCCTGTGTATTTGAATGAGCGTACCAACAGCAAAGGTGTAACCAAAGGTTTCTACCGTCTTGGTACTCCCTCTAAGTCTGTAATCTCTGCTGGTTACAAGGCGCTCGCTGCTTCCGCAGTGTAAATAAATATAGGGGGAGGCAACTCCCCCTTTTTATTTAACGAGGCATACTTATGATAACACTTTATTGGACTGGACAAAATTCTGGATTCGGAGATACAGTAAAAGGAATTTCTGCTATTAAAGTTTTTGCAGAATCTCTTGGCGAAAAAATACGGGTCGCTTTTATTATGCCCGTTCATGTTTTGGGTTGTCAGAGAGTCCATCAAATAAAAACATTAGTCGAAGATTGTTTAGTCCCATGCGAGTTTATTGAATGGGATTGGGAAGGTACACACAGTATTATTGATAGTTTTTTCGACAACGTTCGAGATCCTGTAACCAATGAAGTTATATGGAAACCAGAAGTGTTGTGGAACACGAAAGAATCTCTTCAAAACTTTATTGACGGCGGAGAACTACGTTCTGAAAGATTGCGATCAAGAGAGGATGTAAAAAAATGGTGCGATGAAAATAAAATTTCTCCTTATCAACTCATTACTTTTAGATATACTCCTGTTCCTTATTGGAAAGCAAAACAACCTCAAAGAGATCCGAACTCAAAGGTCGTTACAATTCAATCTGAAAGATTTGGAGATAAAGGCATAAGACAAGGAACCGCAAGAAAAATTATTGAGATGATCGAAAATAGAGGTTGGACTGCGATTGTCACTAATGGATATTCTGATCCATATGAACTAATGGATACCATGTCTCATGCTAGATTTCATATAGCGCCTCCTTCTGGAACCGCGCATATTGCAGGATGTTTATCTTTACCTTGCCTTATCGTTGTGCCTACTATGACTCCTCCACAATGGTCTTTACATCAAGGTATGCAAGATATAGGTATGTTTCAATATGCTCCTTCTAGGCAAATCGATCAAGATGAGATTTTACAAGTAACAGACTGGGACGATGAAATAGAAAAAACAAAATATCATTTGCTCAATATGGTTGAAAACGACATTAAATTTCTTCAAATGGTTTCTAGAATGTCTTATGAGCAACAAGATTTTACTGGACTTCCTAAAAAAGGATGGCCTAATGATCAGGAAATTATAGAATATTGGTCTCGTGTTCGTTGGGAGTCTTACGGTAAATATAAAGAATAATGTACGTTTGTATTTGTAATGCTATCACCCAAAAAATGCTTGCAGAAAATTCGTTTCTCATTTCTAAAATAGGTAATAAGTGTGGCAAATGTATCGAGGATAACGTGTTTGACGGTGAACGAATGACACACGTGGTTGATGAAAAAAATGCCGACTCTGCTTGAAGCACTTCGTCCCATAGTACCCCATAATTGGGAAACAGGATACCTTATTGATCAAATCAGAAAAGGGGTTTATGTTAAAGAATTGGGGTTGACACTTAATGATGAAAATGCTAATATAGAAGTTGGTCATTCAATGAAACTTGGTGTTTGTGTTTGGGCAGCACACGACTTTGGTAATATCTCACGTAAATTGCTAAAGACTGCTATGGTAGAAGAAACTGCCAAAGTCGTGTGTCCTACTTGTAATGGAAAAGGAGTGGTTGATGGAATTACAACCCAACCTAAAACTGATAGACATGCACACTGAACCAGACGGTTCTAAAACATACGAAGAAACCAAATACTATCCTCCTGGCGGAATGATAAATATCTGGGAAGACATCATGTATCTGACGAGCGTGTGGGTTAAGGAAAGTAACCTTAACGATTGTATAATCAAACTTCACAAAAACTGCGATGGACACCCCACAGCGGTCGTCAAACGTAAAGATGTTTTAATAACACTTCTCGGTGCAGTTAAATCAAATTCGGACCCTTATCAACTAGAGAAAATAGAAGGAAAATTTTAATGAAATTAAAATTCGATTATGAGAACAGTTGGAAACCGTATCGAGAACTTGCGTTAACACCTTCGGTTTTGATATATCTAGACGATGCAGTGCCAGCTTTGAATTACCCTTCCTTTTATTGTATTTGTGTGCATTTCCTTGCATGGAAATTCTCTATTGAACTCCGATGATGTAGATGGTTTCGTACCCTCTCCTTGCATTGGCGTTTGCATTATGGACCCGACTTGGGGTGTATATTGCATTGGTTGCAAGAGAATGGCAATAGAGATATTAAACTGGAGAGAATATACCAATAAAGAAAAATTACAAGTCCTAGAAAGACTCACCTCCCTCGCAGAAGAAGACCCAAAAGGCTACCCTGATTATAAATAGAGGTATGGCATACGACTTTTTCCCAAAAACATTAGACGAATTAACTAAGAAAACTAAGAATCACCCTCCGGTTGTGCAGGGTGAACTTTTCTTATTGTTCGAGTACATGAAGAAAAAGTTTCCTAAACTTGATGCACCGATAAACCTTGATCTCGGAAAAAGAAGTTCGGTAAACATATCAAGATCTATTCAAGAAGATATTTCAATACAAAAAATTAAAAACGAAGTCAAGGTAAAGTCGTTAAGCATGAAGTTCGGTAATGGATCTTCGGGTAATCGTGGCGTTAACAACCGAGGTAATCTGTTCGAACCTGAATTCGCTCAAGCAATGCTTGACTGGTGGGATGGTAAAAAAGTCTCTAATGCTGCCATGGAAGCAGCGATCCTTGATCTCGATAAAACCTACAAACTAAACAAGAGCAAAACCTTTAAGGTCGATGTAGTTGGCGGCGAAAACACCAAACGACCTTTGCTCTATACTCCCAAAGTCCGTCTATCTAATCCAAAAGGAACTGGATATGACATCGGCAAGTCAGTTACAGACATCACTCTACACACTGACAAGCAAGAGATTTATCTCTCCCTCAAACTAGGAACCACGACAACTTTTTTTAACGTCGGAGTTCGCACGGTCATACCACCAGATGATATTAAAGCATATAACATACAGAACGAAGATGGCAAAAAATTGTTAGAAGTGTTTGGTATCGAGACCAAGTTGTTTTGTGATATTTTTAATGGAAGATTAAAAAAACCTGAAGTGAAACGTGTTCGCCTAACTAAGATTGACGAACTAATGAAGACAGGTATTGGCGAAGGATATCATATTATCCACAAACTCAGCGGTGGCATAAAGTCTAAAAAAATGGATAGAGCGGCGTTGGACAAGGCATCGCGGGTTTCCAATGCAACCATTTATTATGGTGGTAAAACGGGTTTGGGTAAACGAGTCGATATTGAGATGGAATCGTCCACATACAAATTTAAACTTAACATTAGAGATACACAGGGTAAAGATGGGTATCCTACTCGACTCATGTGTGACTTTTCTTATAAATAATATGAAATATTTGCGAGATTATTTCGATGGCATATAAAGACATACCAGGTCGTACAGGATGGCAATTCAGAGATGACCCAGTCGACCCAGGAGGTCAGCAAACTGCTCTGTGGAATCAACAAACTGCTGGTATTCGGACCAGAAGTTTTACTCAAATTTATACCGAGACGAAAAAGAGTTCTGATCCTGACGGCACAAACCGTGGTGAAATCTCTGCGACATTCCATAACAAAGAAGTAAAAGACGCATCGTTCTTCTCTAGTTTGCCCGTTGCATAATGTTAACATTCGCAGACACATTATCGGAACAAAAGAATACTCACATGACACACGTGGAGGACAAGGTTCTTTATGGTGGTGTAAAGGGTACTCGTCAAGCGATATTCGCTCTGAGAGACCTCAGAGACCTCCTCGGGGGATCTGGAGGGTCGGTTTCGGTTAAGTGGGACGGCGCTCCTGCGGTCTTTGCAGGGACGGATCCTAGGGATGGAGAGTTCTTCGTAGCGAAGAAAGGTATCTTCAATAAGAACCCCAAGGTCTACAAAACAGACGCTGATATTGACGCTGATACGAAAGGCGACCTCAATAAGAAGTTAAAACTTGCGCTCAAGCATCTACCCGCGCTTGGCATCAAAGGCGTCATTCAGGGAGACTTTCTGTTCGATTCGTCTGAACTAAAGACTAAGACGATTGATGGGCAGAAGTATGTAACCTTCCACCCCAACACTATCGTTTATGCAGTGCCCGTAGAACAAGCAGCGTCTATTAAGAAAGCAAAGATGGGTATTGTATGGCATACTTCATATACGGGTAGATCGTTTGAAACCATGAGCGCTTCTTTTGGTGTTAATGTATCTAAACTTAAAAAATCTAATGCCGTGTGGTCGCAGGATGCATTCCTTCGTGACGTCACTAGCGCAACCATGACTAAAAGGGAGACCGCAGATGTTCAAAAAACTCTATCACAAATTGGAGTTCTTTTCAATTCTATTAGCGGGTCGACATTACGAACATTGGAAGGAAACCAAAACCTCGCACAACACATCGAAACATTCAACAACACCTTCGTCCGAGCAGGACAAATGCCAGGAAACAGCAAAACCCACGCAAAAAAATTAGTTGCGTGGATCACTAAAAAATATAAGAAAGAAATAGATGCACGGAAGACTGCCAAAGGTAAAGGTGGACAACAAAAGAAACTTGATGCTCTCCTATCGTTTTTTTCGCCCGACAATACAGAAAATTTAATTAAAATGTTTGAACTGCAGAAACTAATTGTAGTTGCAAAAATCAAACTTATAAATAAACTTAATCAATTGCAGAACATTGACACTTTTGTAAAGACCAGAAAAGGTTATAAAGTGACAGGTGCCGAAGGGTATGTTGCAATTGATAAATTAGGTGGTGATGCGGTAAAGATTGTTGACAGAATGGAATTTTCATACAACAACTTTTCGCCAGATATTGTTAAGGGATGGGATAAACCGACGAGGAAGTAATAATGGCACCAATGTCATTCAAAGATTTTGTTATGGTAGAGCGGCGTCCAGGAATGGACGATCATATTAATTATATGGTCCAAAAACGCCGTAGACTCGGTGAAAACACTGGATGTTGTCCGATTTGTTGTGATTGTGCAAAAATTAATGCAGGGCAGACCTGCCAATGCGACCCTTGTAACTGTTGTACATGTGAAACCGAGACAAACGAAGCGTTAACATTTCAGCAACGCAAACAACGCGCTCGTTCAATGAGAAAATATAAAGCAAAGATTGCTGTCGGCAGAGCAAAAGCAAAACGTAGGTCAGCAAGTCCAGAAAAATTATTAAAACGCGCTCGCAAACTCGCCCGAACTACCCTGTTCAAAAAACTTTCTAAAGGCAAGTCAAAAAACGAATTACCATTTCAACGCAGACAAGAAATTGAAAAACGTTTGGATAAAATGAAAGGGCGTATAGACAGAATGTCAAAGAAAAACATTCCTGTCGTACGTAAATTAGAAAGAGACAGAAGGTCGAAAAAAAGCGAGAAATAGATGATACCCTCATTTAAACAATATCTCATCGAAGAAGAACGTGAGATATTTTTTACATTCGGAAGAATGAACCCGCCTACTATTGGGCACGAAAAATTATTATTCGTGCTTTCAAGAAAAGCAGGTAAAAATCCGTATAAAATATATTTGTCTCAATCGCAAGACAAGAAAAAAAATCCCCTAATCTATCAGCAAAAAATTAAACACGTCAGAAAAATGTTTCCTAAACATGCGAGAAACATTATTCTCAACAAAAAAATCAAGAACGTGTTTGACGCTGCTTCTAATTTGTATGATCAAGGTTTTAAAAAAATTACTATGGTTGTCGGAGACGATCGAGTAATAGAATTTCAAACTTTGTTGAACAAGTATAACTCAGTAAAAGGTAAGCATGGATTCTATAATTTTGAACGAATCCGAGTTGTTTCTGCAGGAGCAAGAGATCCTGATTCCGAAGGAGTCGAAGGAATGTCGGCGTCAAAACAAAGACAAAACGCTGCTAATAATAATTTTACTGCGTTCTTACAAGGCGTTCCTTCTAAAATGTCAAGCGCTGAAACGAAAAGATTATTTAACGATATTCGTTCTGGCATGGGAATGCGCGAAGCAACAGATTTTAAACAGCATGTTGATTTAGGTACTGTCAGCAAAACTAGAGAGAAGTATATAAATGGTGAGTTGTTCGAACCAGGCGATAGAGTTATAGTAAAAGAGAATGGTAAGTCGGGATACATCTACAGACTTGGTGCCAACTACGTAATCGTTGCTTTAGACGAAGGTAAGGTTACTCGTCAGTGGTTAGATGGAATCTTTTTTGAAAAAACTGATCGTTGGTATAAAGACCAACCCGAGTGGGGCACACCCGAATCAACCAAAAAAGCAAAAAAAGTTACGCCTGGACAAGCAGAAGAAGAATTAGAACTCGTTGATGCAATTGATCCAGTCAAGATGGCGAAGAATAAGATCGACAGAGAGAAAAAGGTCGATGCGAATAAGCACGACAGGATGCTTGACCGCGCTAGGTTGGCGCGTGCGCGCAAGCTAAATCGTCAATCTGTTGTTAAAACACCTGATAAAAATGAAGCGACATATGATCGTCCTTGGAATCCGCGTAATCCTGTTGCTAAAAACGCTCACAAGTTTAATAAAGCAAAAGTAGAACCTGACAAAAAGAAAGAAGCAAAGAAAGGTTATAGCAAACATAAGAAAAATTATAAATAAATCTATGAAAAACGAAACAGCAAAATCGGCGGATTATAAAATGGTCAAATTTAGAGACCCAGCAACCGGAAAGATTAAATTCCGTAAGGTCAAGCACGACGACGCTATCGTTCAGCAAGAAACGATGGATCCGCGCGACTTTACTGACAAGCCAGGACATGTTGTTGTCGTTAAGAAAAAAGACGGTACTAGGAAGATCAAGCATTATCATCCCTCATCAGCTGGTGCAAAGAAGTATGCTGATCGTGTAAACAAAGTCAATAGGGTCGGTGACAAAGCAACGGTACACAGAACTGACGGCCGTAAGATTCATGGAGAATCTTTTCGATATCGTCCTGATCCTTTTAAGTCTCGCGCATCGCTCGCTAAGTCTGCAAAATATAAAGAGGCAGAAGCAGAGTACCAGAAAGATAAAGAATTTGCTCGTAAAAAAGCGCAACAAAAAAGGGAAGAAACCACACAAGAAGAAGGTTACATAGGCGGTAAAGGCGAGAAGGGTCGGGACAAAGGCAATGCGGGTAAATTTGATAAGAATACTGCATACAGTCACGCCAAGGCACATAATGGCGTTGTTCATAAAGACACATCTGGTTCATACCTCGTTAAGCATGGTAGAGGTAAGAATGTCTCTGAAGAACCTGTTGATGAAGCATGGAGAAAAGCGCCGACACCTATTGGTAAAGGTAGTTCAGCAAAGTACAAAGAAGCGGAAGCAGAGTATGATCGCGAAAAATCATTTGCTCGCATGAGGAATCAACGGAAACCTATCAAGAAAGAATCATCAAAAGAATATGGCAAATCAGTAGATCGTATCAGAGATAAGGAAAAGAAAGCAAAAATCAAACCTTCTGAGTTAGACAAACTTGCTCGTTTAAAAAACATGATGAAGAATGCTAATGAAGAATCTGTTAATCTTAAAACCTTTACTACCTTTATATCTGAATTGACCGCCAAGGACCGAGCAGAACTTGCAAAACGTAAGGCAGCAAATCAAGCAAAGCGTGGCGCTCGTCGTGGTCCATCTAAAGGTACTAAATCTTCCGGAGGAGACTGGACTGCAAATCAGCAAAAGAGTGCTAAGGCATTAAGTTTTGAGATCGGTAAGAACGACAAACATGATGCTGTTCATAAAACATTAGCGAAAGCAGCAGATGCCAGTCATCCTTCTTTGGGTGGAAGAAAAGTTAAAGTTAAGATTAACGGTAAGTCTAAAGAAATGGCGCACAAAGATTTACAACACGCTGTTGATCTGCACAAAAGACTTCCTTTAGGGAAGAAAGCAGCAGTTATGAATTTAATCCGAGATAAAGGACACGATGGCGTAACCGCCGCTGCTAATCATTTTAGGAAGACATATAAATGATTAGGTTTAAGACTTTTGATGAGACTGCCGGTAGTTCTAAGTACTTGCCTAAGATGAAAATTGGCGCGACTAAAAAAAGAAAACTAAAATCGATAGACAAGTTTCGTAATAAACCGCAAGGCAGCGGTGATATGAAATATGACCCGAAAAAAGCTGCCACCAAGAAAAAACTAGACGACCTTCTCTATAAAAGAGAGTTAGATAAACTTAATAAAGAGGCAACCTACCAAGGGAAGAAAGTGACACTAAACAAACCCTCGGCAGGTGATGTAAAAAAGTCTAAGGTCTACGTAGACCCAGATGGTGACGGAAAAGCAACAAAAGTAAATTTTGGCGATAAGAACATGACGATCAAGAAACATATTCCTGCTCGTCGTAAATCGTTTAGAGCGAGACACAACTGTGACTCTCCTGGACCAAAAGATAAAGCGAAATATTGGTCATGTAAGGCGTGGTAACGTAATAACTTTACATAGGATGGGAACAGATGAACGAAGATCGATTACAAAGGATCGAGGAAAAACTCGACAAACTTGCTGATGTTATAGTTGGCATGGCAAGAGTAGAAGAAAAGATTGCTGACCTTGAGACAAGACGTGCTGAAGGACACGAACGACTCAACAGAATGTCTAAGAAACTAGACGATGTTGATGCTCATGTAATATCCATGCGAGAACGCATGAATGTTATATCAAAAGTAATGTGGTTAATTGGTGCTGGTGTTATTACCGCACTTGTTACTCATTTTAGAGAACTTTTATAAAGGACTGTTACAATGGATAGGAAAATTATCGATAGCGTTTTCGCGGCATGGCAGGATGTTGTTGAAAAGAAAAGGAAAATGGATCCTGTCGGAAAAGCGGATGCTGACATCGATAACGATGGTGATACAGATTCTTCTGATGAGTATCTCCATAATCGTCGTAAAGCAATTAAAAAAGCAATGAAAGACGAAGCAAAAGTTTGCCCCAAGTGCGATGGCAAAGGTTGCGATCATTGCGATGGTAAAGGCACTCACGAAGCATATGAATCTTCTTGTGGATTAAAAGCATCTACTAAAGGTCAGATCTTGACGAAAGCGGCAAGACGAGACCTTGACGCGAAGAAAGCAGCGAAAGAAGAAGTCGAAGAAGGGGTTGAAGAAGGTGTGTCTTCTGCAATAAAAATTGCTAAGAAAAGTTCTGGGCAGATGACGAAAGCATATAAGAAAATTAATAAGATGAAAAAAGGTCTTGCTGATAACCCACGTGTATCCAAAGCACTGCAAAAGGCAAATGAAGACGACGACCCTTGCTGGGATTCTCACAAAATGGTCGGAATGAAAAAGAAAGGTGGCAAAATGGTTCCTAACTGTGTACCCAAAGAAGCAGTAATGCACGACAAATATGGATATGGAGAAATCATATCAGAAAACGAAGATGGAACATTAGACATTTTGTTTGATACCGAAGTACAATTCGGTGTTGCAGCAAACGAAGTAGAAACTTTTTCTGAGAAATTGTCTACTGGTAAAAAATCTGCTCATGGAAAATCTGATCACGAAGGTCTAAATGACAAAAGTATGTCATCCAAAGGTGCACGTGATATGCTTGCCACAGTAAGCAAAGAAAAAGACGATCGAGAGGAAAAGAGTCACGAAGATGCTACTAAAGCAGGTCGTGCTACTGCAAAACAAGCGCCTGCTCGCAAAGGAGATAATCGTAAAGGCGATACTAAAATTGTAAATCCGGTTAAAGGTGCAGTGACATCGACAACTGGCAAAGAAGGAGCATACTAATGACACTTAAATGGTCTGAAAAGAAAAAAGCGTGGTTAGATCCACAAACAGGGCAGTGGGTAAAAGCACCAGCGCCTGCACCTGCACCTGTTGTAGAAGCAGCACCTGTTGCGCCTTTGCATCACAACCCGCAAACGTTAACAGAAGCACCTTCCGCAGAATATGAATTGACTGATGAAGAAGTAAAACATTATTATGAATCAGAAATCGATCCACATAATTCTGAAGAACTATAATGGCTGCCAAGAAGACGGTAGACGAAGCACTTGAAGCAGCAGACAAGAACGGCGACGGTCATGTTTCTATGGATGAGATCGAAGCGCATTTGGATTTAGAATTCAAACGAAAAGAACTTGAAGATGCAGATGCTCAACGTGACGCCATTCGTAAGATGGCGTGGTTCTCGTTGATCGGTTTATTGTTATATCCGTTTGGAATTTTCCTTACTGATATGTTTGGGTTGGACCAAGCAGCAAAATTGATTGCTGACATTGCTCCAACATACTTTGCATCAATCGCCGTACTTGTCTCTGCCTTCTTCGCAGCGGATGCTGTCGGGAGTAGGAAGAAAGATTAATGGCAGTCAGTCGGTATTTAAATAGCGAAAACGTTGCAATTGCGCAAGGGCGAGTGTTGAACACTTCTATCCGAAATATTTTTGGTGTGCAACCCACTACTCCAGATAGCGACTTTGTCCCTTTGTGGGAAAATGCAACCGTATACACGTATCCAACTGTCGCTGTTCAACTCGATGTACAGACAGCGGCAGCAGATACTGCCACAATCAAGATCATTGGACTCGATGCCGACTATAATGACATCTCTGAGGTTGTTGTTCTCAACGGTCTTATTGTAACCGATCAGACAACGAATTCTGAATTCCTCAGAGTCAATGATGTGATCACCATCGCAGGTAATTGTACAGGTAATGTCACTATCGTACAAACAAGCACCAGCGATGTAGTCGCAAAGATGCTTGCAGGTACAGGTCGTAATCAGGCATCCATCTACACTGTTCCTGCTGGATGTGAGTTTCATCTCACTCGACTCAACGGGTTCACTGCCGAAACTGGTACTAATCCAAACGAGAGAACTGCATTCTTCCGTAACTTTGTTCAGTTGCCCTCTGGCGTTATACTGAAGGTTGCAGAACTTGCATTTCACAATACGTTCAACATCTATCGAACCAATCCTTTCAAATACTCCGAAAAAACGGACATTCAGTTGCAGATGAAAGCATCGTCTGGTTCACAAGAGTGTGCGATTTTTGGTGAAGGGATATTGGTAAAGACTTAATCGTTATGAACATTGTGATACCGATGGCAGGAGCAGGATCTAGATTCACGAATGCTGGAATTCATATTCCTAAACCTCTTATAAAGGTAAAAGGTCTTTCTTTAATTGAACATTCCGTTAATAGTTTTGATGTTAATGGAACATATATTTTTATCACTCGAAAAAATAATAATTCTTACGATAAAATTTTATCTGAAAAATTGATTAGTATTAGACCAGAATCTAAACAAATACAAATTGATTCGGTAACCAGTGGCGCAGTTGAGACAGTGTTACAAGCAAAGGATTACATTGATAATGATGAACCCCTTGTGGTATTCAACTGTGATCAATTAATTAAATGGAACGTGGAGAATTTCCTCACTTTCCTTTACAAAAAAGACCCTCATTCCTTAGTAGTCACCTACACTAGTACAGATCCAAAAAACAGTTTTGCTATCGTGGAAGGTTGCAAAGTCACTTCTTTGGTAGAAAAGAAACCCGTTTCTAACGCTGCTCTTATAGGATTTCATTACTGGAAACGAGGTAAAGATTTTGTTGATAGTGCTCATAAACTTATGTCTTCGTTTAAAGAAAATGGCATAAAAGAATCCTATATAAGTGAGTCGTTTAATTTTTTAGACGGTGACATATATCAATATCATGTACGTAATGAGACTTACATTCCGTTAGGTACACCAGAGGATGTTCAGAAATATGAAGAAATTTAGAATCGAAGATATGCATAAAGGTTGGTTTGTAGGTAACTTTGAACCAACAGCATATTCTACACCCGATTTTGAAGTTAATTACAGAAAACATGAAAAAGGCGAATTCTGGGCACCTCACTACCACACAGAAGTAACAGAAATAAATCTATTAATTCGGGGTAAAATGATCATACAAAATGAAACCCTTGTTGAAGGTGATATATTTGTTATAGAACCTTATGAGATAGCAGATCCAGAATTTTTAACAGATTGTGAAATTATCTGTGCTAAAACCCCTAGCAGTAATGATAAAGTTGAAATATAATATCGCATCGTTATAAATACTCGTACAAGATATGAGGATTGAACGATGCGGTATTTACTACTGCTTCTCTGCACAATGTCACTTTATGCATTTGCCGAAGAAGCACCAATTATAGACGACGACACGATTAAAACGGATTCTACTACTCGTAGCACTGTAGACACAACTACAACTACAACGTTAAAATCCCCTCCCGCATCCGCAATCACTCCTACGATAAATACTTCGAACAGCGACCTCTGTACCTTTGGTGTGGCAGGTGCTGTTCAGACTCAGATTTTGGGTATCTCTATGGGATCTCAAATTACTGATGCGAACTGTGAACGTCTTAAGTTATCAAAGACACTATATGATATGGGCATGAAAGTTGCTGCTGTATCTACGTTGTGCCAAGACGAACGAGTCTTTGATGCGATGCTGATGGCAGGGACACCATGTCCGTTTGAGGGTTTGATCGGAGATCAAGCTAAGGCTGCTTGGGCAGTTAATAAAGAATTAGAACCAAAGAACGATGAAACTACTGAAGACGAAGAGAAGGGGTTAAGCGATGGCACGAAGACACTCATGGGCGCTGGTGGCGTTGCTAGTCTATTGCTCCTCCTCCTTATCTAGCGAAGTAGACACAATTTATGCGACATCAAACAATGCTGCTAACGCAGGGTTAAATTGGGTGATGTCAAACGTCTTGCCGAGAGCGGCAGGGTTAGAAGTTAACAATGTAGTTTACAGGTACACTACAGAAAAAGTTACAGAAGATGATATGCTGGTTCATGTGCAGAACGAAAACGCACAAGGAGAAGGATACATTTTTAGAGCAAGTGATGATTGGTCTGGATTGCCAGGAAATA
>JGI20155J14468_10000486_pt1 | contig 32318 bp, 19 predicted proteins | sample COG_05_FD_14468 | JGI IMG/M metagenome (IMG submission 14468) | reverse complement strand
TGGCAAAGAAACGTCATATGAAAAGAACTTAGTTTTAAGTTTTCATCGATCGATTTAGCATGTTTTTATATTTTTAATATAAAAGAATAAAAGAATTGAATAAAATATTGAGAATATTAAATTAGTTTAGTTATTACTTATACAAAATTTTCATTACCTATGAATATTTAAATTTTATTTTCGGAGGAAAAAGTGAAATTAAAAGCAACTTTATTTATTTTAGCTTATTCTATTTTTAACGGCGTAGTCGCTCAAGAACTTTGTCCTGTCGAGGATGTAAGTGCTTTTGGCGGAGATAGTCAAAATATTATTTCTTGGAATGAGCCGGCAGATCCATTTCTTTCAACATTTACTGTTGAATTAACAACTGATACATATGGATACGAGACTTCTTGGGACCTTGTAAATGCAACCTCTAATGCTGTTGTCGCAGAAGAAGGTTCAGATTCAGCAGGTGTTCTGGCATCCTCCACTTCTTATTCTTGGGATGTTGAAATTGAATCTGGAAGTTACGTGTTTACTATGTATGACTCTTATGGAGATGGGCTTTACACTGGTGGTGAATTTACTTTGTTGTTAAATGGCAACGAAATTTTCAGTTTTGTTGGTGAAACAGGAAGTGAAGAATCTCAGTTTGAAGAATATGAAATCTCTTTTGATACAGATGAAGGTTGGTTTGGTGTTCAGTCTTACACATACGCAGAACCATTTCCTTTTGATAAAGGTCAACAAGTTGATGCTGCTCTTACTGAGGGATTAGAATCAAATAGTCCACAAAAAATTGAGTCAGGTTCTTTTAGTGTTGATAGAGAAATACCTGCTGCTTGTGGTAGTTTTGTTACGTATCGGGTTTATAATAGTACATCTGGTATTGTTTTAGGGAATACCACAGAGCTTGAATATGCACATACCGGTTTAACGAATGGTACTGAATACACTTACTATGTAGTTGCTGTTTATGATGTAAATGGTACAGAGACAGAATCTGTTCCTAGCGCTACGGTTTCTAGTACTCCAGAAGCTTGGTTAGCAGTTCCGCCAACAAACTTATTGTCGTTTCCAGGTGATGAAGAAATGCTTTTAATTTGGCAAGGGCCTGGTGGCGGGGGCGGGGGCGGCCAAGGTACACTCGGTGATAATATGGACAATCCATTTATTATATCATCTATGCCTTTTTCTGATGAAGGCACTACAGTTGGTTTTGAAAATGACTATGATGCTGTTTGCCCATTCACTGGATCTACTGCTCCAGATGTTGTTTACATGATGACTAGCTCTGGAGCTGCTTATGATTTTTCTCTGTGTGGCAATACAGGCTACGATTCAAAGCTTTATGTTTTAGATGCTGATGGTAACGTTGTAGAAGGAAGTTTTCTATCACCTGAAGATATACCTGAAGATAATGGTATAGCGTGCAATGATGATGGCTGTTCTTCTCCTTTACTTGATAATTATGTATCATCATTTTCGGGAACTTTACCAGCTGGTTTGTATTATGTCGTCATAGATGGCTACTCTACTAGCTCGGGTAACTATACTTTAGATATTAGTGTTGTAACGAACCAAATGGTTGTTGAAGACCTAGAGCTAAATGAGCCTAGGAATAGAAATGAATATGATTTTCTTGGTTACAATATTTACGTTGGAGATGTTAAGAACAATGAAGATGTTGTAGAATTTACTAGCTATACTGTTTCAAACATTGTAAATGGAACTGATTATACATTTGGTGTCACTGCAGTCTATGATGGGCCAGTTGGCGGCGATAATTATGAAAGTGAAATGATTACGGTCCAAGACGCTTCTGATTTTATTTTTGGTGACGTTAGTGGTTCAATTAAAGACCCAAATGGTGCTCCGCTTGATAGTGCTATTGTTTCTGCAAGTGGGGTATCAGATACTACTGGCGCTGATGGTCTATACATGCTAATGAACCTAGATGTCGGCACTCACGTTGTTACTGTTTCAAGAAATAACTTTTCCTCTGAATCAATCTCTGTAAATATTCTTGCTCAAGCTGAAGCTACCGTTCAAGATTTTGTACTGTCACCAGATATGCCTTCGCCAGTAGCGTTGTCCGCAANNCCAGGNGATGAAAANATCTATTTGTCTTGGAGGACACCAGGTTCAGTAGCCGAATATGATATTGCATATTATGATGAGGTATTAGAACAGCAAATCGGTTGTGGTTACGGTGGTTGTAGCTTTGGTGTAAGATTTACACCTGCAAATTACCCAGCATCTCTTCAAAATATTGTTGTGAGCATTCAAGGTACAGAATATGGTGGCGGTACCTCCGCTGCTGCAATTATAACGGTTTATTTAGATCCTCAAGGACTAGCTGGTGGCCCAGTTGGTGAACCAGTATATACGTTAGAGGGCGTTGATTTGAGTACTGACTCGGATGCTCTTACTCAATTTCCTATTGATATGTCTGAAGCTAATATTGAGATTGCCAGTGGTGACGTTTACGTTATAGTAAATGATGGAGGAGGATTCATTTCATTAGCAAATGATCTTGAACCAATTTCTCCTGAATATTTCGATAGAAATTGGGTTGATTCTGGTGCCGGTTGGTCAACAATGGCGAATGAATATTATGGTTTAGCTGGAGACTTTGGTATCCTGGCTGGGTTTATTGGTGCGCCTGGTGCGGCAGAAGCAGCATCGTTTGCAGTTATTTCTGAACCTAGTTCAAATGAACCTTTTACAGATTTAAGCTACAGGAGTATTTCCAACCATAATTTTAATATGCAGGCAGGTTCAAACGTTAATAATGGGTCTCCGCAGATTTATGTTCCTAGGCCTATTCCGACATTGGTAATGAATAATATGCGGGATGAAGATCCTGAATTATATAATGTGTATTTAGTGGCCGATGATTTAACAACGACTCTTGTTTCTAGCACGACAGACACCATGGATACAATAGTTGTTTCGGAAAATTATAATAATTATTGTTACAATATTAAAGCTCAGTATGACACTGGTGAACCATCAGATGGGGGCTATGGGACAGTTGAATCCAAGGCTTCAAATACTGCCTGTGCCGTCCCATTTGCNGTCGGTGATGCTAATTTTGATAGCGAAACGACTATTGAAGACGTTTTGACGTTAGTCGATTTCATACTTGAAGAAACCACGCCTAGTAATGCAGCATTTAATAATTCGGATATTAATATGGATGATGAATTAAATATTGCAGATGTTGTTATGGTTGTAGATATAATATCTGGTACTCAGTCAGGTAGATCTTCAAGCCTAGGTTCATTTGCTTCAATAGAAATAAAATCTAATCATGCAAGTTCAGATTTAATTTTTAATATTTTATATGATGGTGCTTTAAAGGGACTTGAGTTTGATTTGAGTTATGATCCTAATATCGTTTCGATCGGCGAGCCTTCTCTTATTTTATTGCAAGATAATGTAGTTAGTACTTTTAGAGAAATTAAAGAAGGTTTAATAAAAGTAGTTTTATTCGACGTGAATGGTGGTTTCATCCTTTCAGACAAAAACCAAGATTTATTGCAGATGTCATATAGCTTCTTAGGCAGTGTCTTAGATAGAAGTAGTGTTGATATAAGTAATGTGGTTGTATCAGGTCCAAAAGGAAACATTGCAAGTGTCTCTTCAAATGTTGTTTCAGCAGACGTGAAGCTTGTGCCTGGTGTATTTGCGTTACATCAAAACTATCCTAACCCTTTTAATCCAATCACAGAAATACAATTTGATATTCCAAAAGCAACTCAAATTAATGTTTCTATCTTTAATTTGATGGGTCAAAAAGTTAAAACGCTGGCAAACAAGCAAGTTGCCTCTGGTTATCATGTAGTTCAATGGGATGGTACAAACGATAATGGTGTTTCAGTATCAACCGGTATGTACTTTTATACGCTTAATACTGGTAACCATAGCGCTATGAAGAAAATGTTGTTTTTAAANTAAACATTTATTGTAAAGCAAAGAAGAAGCCCTCAAGTTGAGGGCTTTTTTTTTGGAACATTATGCNTATTCAGTGCATTATTGTAACATGAATAAACAAGGAATATGATGCTTAGAACTATTATTTTTACTACCGCTATAATTGCAAATCTTTTTTCTCAAAACTCTGTTGTGCAGCAGTTCAGTGATGCTTTTGCAGATGTTGCCGAGACTGCGAAACCTGCCGTTGTCACCATTATCACAGATAAAATTATGAAGGTGCCAAACAATGATTTATATTTTTTCTTTAATCCATATATGGATCCTAACAGTGACAAAGAGTATAAAACCAATGCACTCGGTTCTGGTGTAATCGTTGATGCTCGNAAAGGTTATATTTTAACTAATAATCACGTTGTTGAGGATATGGANAATATTAAAGTAAAACTTTTCGATAAACGTGAATATAAAGCTAAAATTATGGGTACGGATCCTAAATCAGACCTCGCGATTCTTAAGATTGAAGCGGATAATTTAAGAGAATTAAAACTGGGTAATTCTGATAAACTAAGAGTTGGTGAATGGGTTATGGCTGTTGGTAGTCCTTTCTCCGAAAATTTAAGCCACACTGTTACTACTGGTATCGTGAGCGCTATGGGAAGATCAAATATCATTCGAGGTCAAAGTTATGAAGACTTCATTCAAACTGATGCCGCGATAAATCCGGGAAATAGCGGGGGAGCATTGTTAAATATGAAGGGCGAGTTGATAGGCATAAATACAGCGATTGCTACAGGCGGTTATGAAAAAGGGAATAGAGGTGTTGGTTTTGCAATTCCCTCTAATATGTCAAAAAGAATAATGTCTGATCTTATTGATAAAGGCTATGTGACTAGGTCTTGGTTAGGCGTATATATACAACCATTAGATGCGGATGCAGCTAAGGCGCTAGAAATGGAATCGCGAGACGGTGCACTCATAACGCAGGTTGTCGAAGATAGCCCTGCTGAGTTAGCGGGGATTGAAGAGGGTGATGTAATAGTTAAATTTGATAATAAAAAAATATCAGATCCATCAAACCTCAGAAATATTGTTTCTCTTATGCCTCCAGGTTCGAAGTCAGATATCGTTATTTTTAGAAACGGTAATAAAAAAATTCTAAAAGTGACATTGCAAGAGCTTAAGGATGGAAAGCAGGTTGCCTTGAAAACTTCGTCAAATACTTCTATTCTTGGTTTAGAATTGAAAGAAATAAATAGTGCCTTAATACAAAAATACAATCTAAAAGAAGGTGATGGTAAAATTATAGTAGTAGCGGTCGAACCAGGTAGTGAGGCCGCTGATAAGGGTCTTGTTGAGGGCGATGTAATCAAGCGTGTGGGAACGCAGCAAGTTCGTTCGCTAAAAGAATTTAAGAAAAAAGAAAAAGCTTCAAGAGCTAGAGGAAGTTTATTGTTATTAGTAAAGAAGAATGATGGTTCATCTCTTTTTATNACGCTTAACTATTAATTATATTATTANTTATTNATAATANAATTCATGAATNTCCATCNTTAATTTTGTTTTTTCTTAACTAGTAAAACAAAACTATTCACTGCTAATTTATTAGTCTATAATTTAGACTAATATCGGATAAAGCATGGCCATTAAAAANAAAAATCTCTTCCAATGTGGACTTTATAGCTCAGGAGCATGAAGTCCTCGAATTTTGGAAAAACAAAAATATTTTCAATAAACGCCGTCAACTTAATGATGGCAAGCCAACTTGGAGCTTTATTGATGGTCCTATTACAGCAAATAATCCAATGGGAGTACATCATGCCTGGGGACGAACCCTAAAAGACATATATAATCGATATAAGGCAATGACCGGTTTTGAATTAAGATATCAAAATGGTTTTGACTGTCAAGGATTATGGGTTGAAATAGAAGTTGAAAAAGAATTGGGCTTTAAATCCAAAAAAGATGTTGAAGCTTTTGGAATCGAAAAGTTTGTCAATCTATGTAAAGAAAGAGTATTGAAGTATTCAAAAATTCAAACGGAACAGTCAATTCGGTTAGGATATTGGATGGATTGGGAAAACTCTTATTTTACAATGTCCAATGAAAATAATTATACTATTTGGAGATTTTTAAAAAAACTTTTTGAAGAACAAAAAATCTATCGAGACGTTGATGTTGTTCCTTGGAGTGGAAGGTCAGGAACTTCATATTCGCAAATGGAAGTTATCGAAGGAAGAAAACTTGTTTCCCATAGAGCTGTATTTGTGCGGTTTCCTATTAAAGATAGAAAGCAAGAGTATTTACTCGTTTGGACTACAACGCCGTGGACCTTAACATCAAATGTTGTAGTAGCTGTAAATGTGAATCTTGAGTACGTTAAACTAAAATCCTCAGACGGTTCAATATACTATTTTGCAAAAGATAACCTCGAACATCAGCGACTAGAAAAACAGTTTTCTGATAAAAAACAATGGGTTGAGGGTGTTCCAAAACTCAAAACAATTTCTCAAATTTTTAAAGAGCACGGNGGATATGAGGTTATTGGTTCTGTAAGNGGTGCCGAATTAGTTGGATTAGAATATATTGGGCCATTTGATGATTTAGAAGCTCAAAATAAGGCTGGAGGATATCCCTTTGTTAATGAACACCTTGAAAAAGAGGGTGTTACTTCTGTCAGCCAGCATAAAGTGATAGACCCTGGTAAAGATAAAATTGGGAATGATATTGTTGTTTCCGGAGAAGGTACTGGCATTGTTCATATGGCGCCAGGTTGTGGTGATATAGATCATAAAGTGGGTAAAGAAAAAAATCTAATTAATATTGCACCTCTCGATGAAGAAGCAAGGTTTATGGATAATTTTGGTTGGCTTAAAAACAAATCAGCTACAGAACCAGAAACAATTGATCTAATTATCGAAGATTTGAAAAAAAGACATTTTCTTGTATACGTTGAAGAGTATCCTCACGTATATCCACATTGTTGGAGGTCGGGAGATGAACTAGTTTTTCGGTTGGTTGAGGAGTGGTACATCAACATGGACTGGCGTGAAAAAATTAAAAGTGTTGTTGATGATGTTGATTGGATACCGGGATGGGGCAAAGATCGAGAACATGAATGGCTTGATAATATGGGCGATTGGATGATATCCAAAAAAAGGTTTTGGGGTTTAGCTTTGCCTATTTGGGTTTTTGAAGATGATTCTTTTTATGTAGTTGGTTCTGAAAAAGAATTGAAAGAACTCGCTGTTTCAGGCTTTGAATCGTTCGACGGTAATAGTCCACATAGGCCTTGGATTGATGAGATTCAAATTAAGCATCCAGAATCGGGTCTAATAGGCAAAAGGATTCTAGATGTTGGTAATCCTTGGCTTGACGCTGGTATCGTTCCTTTCTCAACTCTAGATTATATATCAGATAGGGATAAATGGGATAAATGGTATCCTGCAGATTTTGTTACAGAATGTTTTCCTGGTCAGTTCAGAAATTGGTTTTATTCATTGCTAGCTATGTCTAGCTGGCTTGAAGGAAGTGCTCCTTTCAAAACACTACTTGGACATGCTTTAGTTAAAGACGAGGATGGTAGAGAGATGCATAAAAGTTGGGGCAATGCAATATGGTTTGATGATGCTGCTGAGAAAATGGGTGTTGATGTTATGCGTTGGATGTATGCAGGACAAAACTTAGAAAGCAATCTATTTTTCGGTTATGGGCCGGCAGATGATATTAGGAAAAAANTAATAACTTTTTGGAATGTTTATTCATTTTTTTCTACTTACGCATCAGTAGATGGATTTGATTTAAAAAAGCATGGAAAAATAAAACTTGAAAATTTAACAATACTTGATAAATGGGTATTGTCAAAATTGCATATCTTGATTAGAGATGGTCGAAATTATCTTGATAATTATGATGTCGCTAGCCTAGTTAATTCTTTCGATATTTTCTTGGAAGATTTATCAAATTGGTACATAAGAAGAAATAGAAGAAGGTTCTGGAAATCTGAAGATGACCAAGACAAGTTTACTGCATATGCTACATTGTATCATGTTCTAGTAAATAGTATTAAATGTATAGCACCAGTATTACCATTTTGCACAGAAAAAATGTATAAAAATTTAGTGGTAAATTTAGATTCTAAGGCTCCTGAGAGTGTTCATCTTTGTGATTATCCAAAGCCTAAAACAGATTTAATTGATGATGATATTATCAAGAAAGTTGATTCATTAAAACGTGTAGTCGAGTTAGGTAGATCTGCAAGAAATCAGTCAAAGGTAAAAATTAGACAACCTCTGTTAAAGGTCTTATATGCGATAGAGGACAATGAGACTTCTAACTTTATTCATGATTATAAAGATATTATTCTAGACGAGTTGAATGTTAAATCTATTGAAAGAATTACCAATGCTGGTTCTTTGGTTAAATACAATATTAAACCAAACCTACCTGTTCTTGGTAGAAAATATAAAAGTGGACTCAAAGATATTAGAGCTGTTTTAAGCGCTGGGGATAACGATGAGCGTTTTAAGGAATATGAAAAAACTGGTTACATAATTATAAAAAAAGATGACGATGTATATACATTAGAAAAAGAAGATATTATTATTGAAACGCTTGCAGCTGATGGTTTTTCTGCAGTAAGTGGAAAAGGTATAACAGTCGGTTTAACACTCGAATTAAATGATGAATTGATTCAAGAGGGAATTGTTAGAGACTTAGTTAGACAAGTCCAAAACATCAGAAAAGATGCTGGTTTTTCTGTAGAAGATCGCATAATTATTTCTTGGAAATTGGATAGTGAATTTCAAGAAGCATTTGTTAAATTTGAGGATTATTTTTGTAATGAGACATTGACGACTTTAATAGATAATTCTATTACAGACCATGATTACAATGCTGAATTTGAATTAAGAGAAAANGTAATCAAGATTAGTCTTAAAATAGCTAATATATAAGGAACTGAAAAGATGGCAAAAAATAGATACAATAAAAAAGATTTAGAACGATTTAGGAAAGAGATACAGAAAAGGATTGATGAGCTAAATGGTACTATGGATGGCATAAGGGATGACCTAAATATTGATTCTAAAGGGAATGCTAGTCTTGCTCAAGATTCTGTTTATAGCGTACACATGGCAGATGCCGGCACGGACTCATATGAGCGCGAAAAAGGTTTTCATCTAATGAATAGAGAAACTGATTATATTAATTTTTTAAATCTTGCACTTCAGAGGATAGAATCAGGTGATTTTGGTGTTTGTGCGGTATGTGGAGAAAAAATACCCGAAGAACGAATGATGGAAGTTCCGAACGCAACAAAATGCGTTTCTTGTAAGGAAGGTGAAAAGCTAAACTTACCAAAGAGTTAATTTGCTTTATATTGGGCTTATAATTGGCATTTTCATTACTGATCAGGTTACAAAGTGGTTAGTACACAGTTATATGGATTTATACCAGTCTATCCCATTAATTGAGAACTTTTTTTATTTAACATATGTAACAAATGATGGTATGGCATTTGGCTTAAGTCTTCCTGGCGGCCAAGTTACGCTATCTGTTTTATCAATATTAATGACCTTTGTGTTAGTTTATTTTTTCTGGTTAGAGAGGATGAGTCATATTACAATAAAATTGGGTCTATCTTTAATTATCGCTGGTGCATTAGGAAACTTGATAGATAGGTTATTAGCTGGTAAAGTGGTCGATTTTTTGCATATAAAATTAGGATCATATTGGGAATGGTACATTTTTAACATTGCAGATACATCCGTATCGATTGGAATGGTCTTTTTTATTATCCATTCAATTTATTTTCAAGAAAAAATAAATAAAAAAGCTTCTATTTGAATAAAAAATCCTTTCTAGTGCAGGAACCCCTTGATCTTAGGTTAGATGTCTATCTAACTAATAACCTTAATAAGATCTCGAGGAGTATAATTAAACACCATATCATAAAAGACGACATATTGGTAAATGGAAAATCTAGTAAACCTAGTTATTTACTTCAAAAAGGTGATTTAGTTGAAGTCTCTTTTNAAGAAGCAAAAACAANCGATGAATTGGTTCCTCAAAGAATGGACCTAGAAATATTATATGAGGATAAAAATATAGCTGCAATTAACAAGCCTAGTGGTTTAGTTATGCATCCTGGAGTTGGAAATGAGGAAGGTACGTTAGCTAATGGGTTAGTCCATTATTTTAATAATTTATCAGATATTAATGGTAAAGACAGGCTAGGAATCGTTCATAGATTAGATGCGGACACCTCTGGCATAGTCTTAATTGCAAAAACTAATGAATCTCATATAAATCTTTCTAATCAGTTTAAAAATAGATCAATAAATAAAGTTTATTTTGCTATTACTTGGGGAAAGTGGCCAAATAATATTGGGGTTATTGAAGGGTATATGAATAGAAAAAAAACAGATCCTACTTCTTACACCCTTAACTCTGGCAATGAAAATGGAAAATATTCTAAATCTTTTTTCCAAATTAATAAACAATACTCAAATTTTGCTTGTGTTGAGTTTAGACCGCTTACTGGGCGCACTCACCAAATAAGAGTTCATTCTTCAAGCAATGGTAATCCAATCTTCGGCGATAATAAATACGGCGGCGGTCTAAAAAAATGTAATGAATATTCTTCAAAATTTAAAAAACTTATATCTAAAGAAATCATTAATTTAAATAGACATGCTCTACATGCTCATTCTATAGATTTTGAATTATTAAACTCAAATGGGAAAAGATTAAAACTCGAGGCACCAATTCCCACAGTTTTAAGAAAGCTTGAGGACAAATTATCATCATATGAAAACTAATTTTCAAACTATAAAAATAGAATTTTTAGATTATCTTGAAAGTGAAAAAGGTTTTTCAAAGCACACTATTGAATCTTATGAGTTGGACTTGAAAGTATTCTTTGGATTTTGTAATGATTATGATTCTAGCTTAGAGCTTAACTTAAATAAAATAAAGCCTGCTACCATCAGAGGCTTTTTATCCAATGAAATGGAGAAAATACATACATCAAAAAAAAGTGCGAAGCCATATAGTGAAAAAACTATTGCAAGAAGATTGGCCTCTATAAAGGCATTATTTAAATATTTATATAATTTTGAAAAGATAAAAGATAATCCGACTATTTATATAAAAACTCCAAAATCATCAAAATTATTACCAACATTCGTTAAAGAAAATGATATATCAAGACTAATGGAGCAACCTTTTACTAATGTCATTACAAATGAATTAGAGGCATTTAGAGATTCAGCGATTTTAGAAACACTCTATGCAACGGGATTAAGATTAGCTGAATTACTTTCACTTAATGTTTGCGATGTTGACAAAAATACTGAAATGGTAAAAGTTATGGGTAAGGGAGGAAAAGAGCGTATTGTGCCTATAGGGAAGGTCGCACTAAATTCTATTAATAATTATTTAGAAAACACAGGAAGGTCCCTAAGGGCTGATTTTAATGAACCATTATTTACGAATAAAAAAGGAGCACGATTACCTAAACGTACGCTTCAAAGAAGAGTAAAAAAATATCTTGAGACTACAATGGGTGGTGGATCAGTACACACACTCAGGCACACGTTTGCTACTCATTTAATTGATAGAGGTGCAGACATGCTTACGGTTAAAGAACTACTAGGTCATAGTAGTCTATCTTCCACTCAGCATTACACTCAGCTTAACTTAGAAACAATCAAAAAGGTATATCAAAAAAATCATCCTCGCGGCGAGTAAAGTTATATGAATCAATATAAAGCAATTGATTTAGGTCTAGACACTTTAGGCTTAAAACAAGATAAGGTCTTATCGAGAAATTTAAGTCCTAACGATTTAGTATCGGACATCATTAACAACGGTGAAGGTTTGATTGCCTCTAGTGGCGCTGCAATGATTGATAGCGGTGAATACACTGGAAGGTCTCCAAAAGACAAGTATATTGTTGAAGAAAGTTCAAGTAAGGATAAGATTTGGTGGGGGGAAGTAAATCAAAAAATTTCAGAGGATATCTTCAACGATCTTTATAATCAAGTTATAGAATTCTATAATACATCTGACTCAAAAACTTATGTTTTTGATGGTTTTGCCGGAGCTGATAAACATCACAATCTTTCAGTCAGATTCATAGTAAAAAAGGCATGGCAAGCTCATTTTGTTCACAATATGTTTATCCGTCCAGAGAATGGACAGCTAGATAACTTTACTCCAGATTTTACAATTATAAATGCATCGGATGTGAAGAACCTTAAGTATGTAGATCATGGTATGAATTCTGATGCTTTCGTAATTTTTCATCTTGGTAGAAAGATTGCAATAATTGGTGGTACAGAATATGGTGGAGAAATGAAGAAGGGTATTTTCTCAGTTATGCATTATTTGTTGCCACAAAAAGGAATATTGTCGATGCATTGTTCAGCAAATGTTGACAATAATGGAAAAAACCCTGCGCTATTTTTTGGGCTTAGCGGAACAGGAAAAACTACGCTAAGTACGGATCCAGATAGACCCTTAATTGGGGATGATGAGCACGGTTGGTCTGATAAAAGTATTTTTAATTTTGAAGGCGGTTGCTATGCAAAAACTATTAATTTAAATCCAGATGAAGAACCAGATATTTATAATGCAATTAGGCCTGGTGCATTATTAGAAAATGTTGTTTTTGACAAGGAATCAAAAATTGTTGATTATAGTGATGGTTCAAAAACAGAAAATACGAGAGTCTCATATCCTATTAATTTTATTGAAAACTCTGTCTTTGCTCAAGGGCGAGATAGTATTGCGGGTAACCCAGAAAAAATAATATTTTTAACCTGTGATGCTTATGGTGTTTTGCCTCCTGTAGCTAAACTAAATCCAGACCAGGCAATGTATCATTTTATTAGCGGATACACTGCAAAAGTAGCCGGCACAGAAAGAGGTATAACAGAGCCTACAGCAACTTTTTCTCCCTGTTTTGGCGGTCCTTTTTTAACATTGCATCCATACGAATATGCAAAGTTATTAAAAAGAAAAATGCGCGAGTTTGATGTCCCTGTATACCTGGTTAATACTGGATGGGTAGGGGCTAACGCAAGCAGTGGTGCGAAGAGGATAAGTTTGCCGCTTACGCGAAAAATAATTCACAAAATACTTGACGGCTCTATTGAAAAAACTGAATTCCAAATTGATGAATATTTTGGCTTTAATATTCCGGAATCATTATTTGATATTGATTCTAATATTTTAAATCCGAAAAATAGTTGGGATAATCAAAGCGAATATAAAACTTCGGCAAGTAATCTTGTTAAAAAATTCAAAAATAATTATAAAATATATGATCTTGGAGATGATGACATTCTTAAGGGTGGTCCATTATAAGGTTTAAGTATTGTTATTTTATTATAGTACCATAAAGTCTTATATTTAAATGTAGTTAATAAAAACTTTTTAATGTCGTGATTTGAGCCATATTGCCGCGACTCAAAATAATTGTGCTAAATCGGTATGTCAAACCCGATTAGCATCGGGTTTTTTTTATGGAAAAAATTAAAGAAATTTTTAATAGAAAAATATTAGTCATTGATGGTGCCATGGGTACGATGGTACAATCCTATAAACTTGAAGAAGTGGATTTTAGAGGATCTCAATTCAAAGATCATCAAAGTGACATTAAAGGCAATAACGAAGTTTTATCAATCACTAGACCAGATATTATTTCTGAAATTCATAAGTCATATTTAGATGCTGGAGCAGATATAATTGAAACAAATACATTTAGCGCAAATTCGATTTCGCAAAAAGATTATAATCTTGAGAAATTTTCATATGAACTAAATAAATCTTCCGCTCAGATTGCAAAATCTCAGGCGGTTAAATATACAGACACACCCAGATTTGTTGCAGGAGCTATAGGTCCAACTAATAGAACTGCATCCCTTAGTCCAGATGTTAATAACCCGGGTTATCGTAATATAGATTTTGATACTTTAAAAGAATCTTATGCTGAACAAGCTCTTGGGTTAGTAGATGGAGGAGTCGATCTTTTTTTGATTGAAACGGTCTTTGATACGCTTAACTGTAAAGCTGCATTATACGCTGTTAACGAAGTGTTAGAAAAAAAACAAATTAAGCTTCCTATAATGATTTCTGGTACGATAACAGATGCAAGTGGTAGAACTCTTTCAGGTCAAACAGTAGAGGCTTTTTTATATTCGATCTTACATTCTAACCCTATAGCAATTGGTTTAAACTGTGCTTTAGGTGCTTCAGAAATGAGACCTTGGCTTAGTGATCTTTCAAAGTCCTCAGATACCTTTGTTTTTGCATATCCAAATGCTGGATTACCAAATGAGTTTGGTGAGTATGACCAGTCACCGCAACAAATGGCAACTGAAATTCAAGAGTTCGCTCAGGCTGGACTAGTAAACTTAGTTGGTGGATGTTGTGGAACAACACCAGACCATATAAAAGCGATTTCAGAAGCTGTAAATGATATACAACCTAGATCTATTCCGGAAATTGAAAATCACACAATGCTCAGCGGTCTTGAACCATTAGTTATAAGGCCTGAAAGCAATTTTATTAATATTGGCGAAAGAACAAATGTTACAGGTTCATCTGTTTTTAGAAAATTAATTAAAAATGAAGACTATGAAAAAGCTTTGTCAGTGGCCCGAGATCAAGTAGAAAATGGTGCGCAAATCATTGATATTAATATGGATGAAGGTTTGCTTGATTCTGAAAATGCGATGGAAACATTTTTAAGGATGATAGCTTCAGAACCTGATATTTCGAGAGTCCCAATTATGGTTGATTCTTCTAAATGGAGTGTTCTAGAAGTCGGACTAAAGAATATCCAAGGCAAAGGAATAGTGAATTCTATTTCTCTAAAAGAAGGTGAGAAAGAGTTTATTAATCAAGCTTCAATCATAAAAAAATATGGTGCAGCTGTAATCGTAATGGCATTTGACGAGGAAGGTCAGGCGGATACTTATGAAAGGAAAATTGAGATTTGTCATCGTGCATACAAAATTTTGACTGGAAAAGTTGGTTTCCAGGGACAGGATATAATTTTTGATCCAAATATTTTTGCAGTTGCTACAGGTATAGAAGAACATAATGAATATGCTATCTCATTCATAAATGCAGCAAAAACTATAAAAGAAAAAATGCCTAATGCTCATGTCAGTGGAGGCGTAAGTAATCTGTCTTTTTCTTTCAGGGGCAATAATTCAATTAGAGAATCTATGCATTCAATTTTTTTATTTCACGCTATCAAAGCTGGTATGGATATGGGCATAGTTAATCCCGGGCAATTAACGTTGTATGATGATATTGACATTGATTTAAAAAATATAATTGAGGACGTGATCTTTAATAGAGATAGTGAGAGTACAGAAAATCTTGTAAATGTAGCTGGTAATTATATTGGAAAGAAAAGAAGAAAAGAGAAAGATCTTTCTTGGCGGAATGTTGATGTAAAAGAGAGATTAGTTTTTGCTTTGGTTGAAGGTATTACTGATTTTATTGATGCTGATACTGAAGAAGCAAGAAAAGCATATGACAGGCCAATAGAAGTAATAGAAGGCCCCTTGATGGATGGGATGAATAAAGTTGGTGATTTATTTCAATCGGGTAAAATGTTTCTTCCACAGGTAGTGAAGTCAGCAAGGGTGATGAAAAAGTCAGTTGCTCACCTTGTTCCTTTTATCGAAGAAGAAAAAGAGAGGTTGGGAACATTCAAATCAAATGGAAAAATTGTGATGGCTACTGTTAAAGGCGACGTTCATGATATTGGAAAAAATATTGTCGGTGTTGTTTTAGCGTGTAATGGATATGATATAATAGACCTTGGTGTAATGGTTCCTGCTGATAAGATAATACAGACAGCAATCAAAGAGAATGCTGATATAATAGGTCTCTCTGGACTTATCACACCAAGTCTTGATGAAATGGTCTTTGTTGCTCAGGAGCTAGAACGAAACGGACTTAATATTCCCATGATGATTGGTGGAGCTACGACAAGTAGGCGACATACTGCAATAAAAATTGAAGAACAATATAGTGGTTTTTCTGTTCACGTTACTGATGCTTCTAGGAGTGTCGGTGTAGTGAGTAAACTTTTAAATGAAGATAGAGTGGATGATTTTATTGATTCTACAAAAAAAGATTATAGTAACATTAGAAAATCATATTTATCGAATGCTAAAAGAAAAAGTATTTTGAGTTTAGATATTGCAAGAAGAAGGAAGTTTGTTGATGATTGGAGTAATTACTCTCCACCGACGCCAAAGCTTATTGGTAAAAAAGTTTTGAAAAATTTTCCACTTGCTGATTTGGTTGATTTTATTGATTGGGGACCATTTTTTCATACTTGGGAATTAAAAGGGAAATTCCCTGAAATATTGAAAAATGATAAATATGGAGAGCAAGCTAAACTACTATTTGCCGATGCGAAGCTAATGTTAAATGATATTATCATTAACCAAAAATTAACCGCGGATGCTGTTTTTGGAATATTTCCTGCAAAATCAATAGATGAATCTGTTAACGTTAAGGACCAGACTTTTAATTTTCCAAGACAACTAGTTGATAAAGGTTCAAATAAAATAAATTATTCACTTGCAGATTTTATATCACCAAATGATGATTGGATAGGTATGTTTGCAGTTACTACTGGCAAGGGGATAGAGCCAATTATTGCAGGTTTCGAGAAAGATTTAGATGACTACAAGGTTATTATGATTAAAGCAATTGCTGATAGACTCGCAGAGGCATTTGCGGAAAAGTTGCATCAATTAATTAGAACAGACTATTGGGGCTATACATCTGAAAAAGATACTTCCATCAATGACCTCATTAAAGAAAGTTATGCTGGGATTAGGCCCGCCCCAGGATATCCTGCTTGCCCAGATCACTTAGAAAAAGATAAAATTTGGAAATTATTAAATGTGAAGGAGTCTGTTGGTATTACCCTTACTGAGAGCAGAGCTATGTACCCAGCTTCTTCAGTCAGCGGATGGTACTTTAGTCACCCTGATTCAAGTTATTTTAGTGTTTTAAATAATAAAGAAGACTGATATAGTTATGAGAATTAAGGATAAAATCAAGAGGCCGCGAAGACCTGTAGTTGCATATGAAATTTTACCTCCAAGGGAAAAAGATGGAACATTAAATTCCTATGCGGAAAATATTAGTTCGTTACTTTCTCAAACTCATATTGATGCAATTAACATTCCTGAAGTTCGAGATGAAATAGCCAGAGGCGAACGTCCAATTAAAAATCAGGTACGTGCTGAACCAAGAGAATTTGGTAAACTGTTGCAAGACATAGTAGGTATTGAAGCTATCGTAAATAGAGTAGTTGTCCATCAAAACATTGAAGATGAAATGAAATGGTTAGAAGAAACAAATTCAAAATACGAGATTGAAAATTTAATCACAGTTGGTGGGGAGTCTAGAAATATTAGATATCCAGGCCCAACCGTAAATCAAGCACTAAATGCAATTAGTCAAAATGATAGATTGAATTTGTTGTGTGGGGGAATCTCAATTCCTAGTAGAGAAAAAGAATCTTTAAGACTAATTGAAAAAAGTGAAAATGGTTCAGAGTTCTTCACTACTCAAGTGTTATATGATTCTTCAAAAGTTATAAAAATGATTACTCATTACCAAAAAAGGTGTGATGAGAAAGATACATTTCCTAGAAGAGTTCTGCTTAGCTTTGCTCCTGTGAGCTCAGAAAAAAACATAAAATTTTTAAAATGGTTAGGAGTTGAAATACCAAAAAAGACAGAGCAATCATTGTTAAACGACGGTGCTAGAATGTCTGAAAAATCAATGGAAATAACAGTTAGCGTTTTAAACGAAATATTGAATCATTTAGAAAAAAATAAAATTAAAGTTCCCATTGGATTAAATGTCGAGCATATTATGTCATATAATTTTCAGGCTTCTATCGAAATGCTTCAAGAATTATCGCGTATTTATCGTTCATTTTGTATAAAAACGACTATATACTAATTTTAAAAAAATAACTATATTTTCAGGCTTAAATAATTCATTTTATTACAAAAACTAATTAGGAGTTTATTTTGTCAAAATATTTATTTACTTCAGAATCCGTAACAGAGGGGCATCCAGATAAAGTTTGCGATGCGATTTCTGATGCCATTTTAGATAACCTTCTTTCGCAGGATAATAATTCACACGTAGCATGTGAAACACTTGTTACAAACGGATTAGTCGTTGTCTCTGGTGAGGTTAGGTCTTCTGGATCATTAGATATTCCTTCAATAGTAAAAGAGACACTAAGTGATATAGGTTATACTGATGAAGCGAAAGGCATGGATAACAACTCTGTTGAGATAAAAGAAATTATTCACGAGCAAAGTCCTGAAATTGCTCAGGGGGTAGATTCAGATGATGTTTCAGAACAAGGTGCTGGGGATCAGGGGCTTATGTTTGGTTTTGCTTGCAAAGAGACCGAAGAACTGATGCCTTTGCCAATTCAAATTGCTCAAAGGCTTACTGAAAGATTGGCTACAATCAGAAAAGACGGTACTCTTTCGTGGTTAAGACCTGACGGTAAATCTCAAGTAACCGTACAATACGATGGTTTTAAGCCTGTAAAGGTAACAAAAGTTGTGATAGCTACGCAGCATGATGATATGCTAGATAAATATGGCTCTGAGGAAAATGAATTAAGCTTTGTCCAAAAAGAAGTTATTGATCATATCATTATTCCGGTATTGAAAAACTATGATATCCCATATGATGATGAATTTATTGTGAATGGTACTGGGCGGTTCGTTTATGGAGGCCCTGCAGCAGATACTGGTCTCACAGGTAGAAAAATTATTGTTGATACCTATGGAGGATACGCTCCTCATGGAGGCGGAGCTTTCTCAGGTAAGGACCCATCAAAAGTCGATAGATCTGCGGCATATATGTCTAGATACATTGCTAAAAATGTTGTAGCTGCTGATTTAGCAGAGAGATGCGAGGTCCAATTATCTTATGGTATAGGAGTGGCAGAGCCAACATCTTTTTATGTTAAAACATTTGGAACAGGAAAAATAAGTGATGAACAATTAACTCAAATATGTTCTGATGTCTTTCCGCTCAGACCGGGAGAGATTGTCAAACATTTAGACTTAAAAAAACCTAGATATTATGTTACATCTTCTTATGGACATTTTGGTCGAAATGGTAACAGTTTTACATGGGAACAAATTAATTTAGCTGATAAACTTAAATTGGCTGCAAACTTATAAAGGAAATAATTATGTCTAGTACAACAATTGATAATTTGGTTGACTTACTACCGTATAAAATTAAAGATATATCATTGGCCCAAGATGGCAGAAATGCTATCGAGATTTCAGAAAAAGAGATGCCAGGCTTGATAGCTACAAGGAAAAAATATGGTTCTGACAAACCATTGAAGGGTAAAAAAATTACTGGTTCGCTTCACATGACTATTGAAACTGCTGTTTTAATTGAAACATTGGTTGAGTTAGGCGCTGATGTTAGGTGGGCGAGTTGTAATATTTTTTCAACTCAAGACCATGCTGCTGCTGCAATTGCGGATACTGGTGTACCCGTTTTCGCGTGGAAAGGTGAATCTTTAGAAGAGTATTGGTGGTGCACAATGCAAGCATTGACATGGCCAGATGGATCAGGTCCAGACTTGATTGTAGACGATGGCGGTGATGCAACTATGTTAATTCACAAAGGTTATGCTCTCGAAGAGTTCTATGAAAAGAACAATTATGTTCCTGAAGTAACAACAACAGTTGAAGAGGAGATTGTTGTGGAGAAACTTATAAGAGAAGTTCTTGAAAAAAGTCCATCTCATTGGAGAGGTGTTGCTAAGAATATTATCGGTGTTTCTGAGGAAACAACCACTGGAGTTCACAGATTAGTACAAATGGATAAAGATGGCCATCTATTATTTCCTGCTTATAATGTGAATGATTCAGTTACAAAATCTAAATTTGATAATGTCTACGGTTGCCGTGAATCTCTTGCTGATGGCCTTAAAAGATCCTTAGATATTATGGTCGCAGGTAAGACTGTCTTAGTGTGTGGATATGGTGATACAGGTAAAGGTTCAGCTCAATCTCTTCGAGGTTATGGAGCTAGAGTTTTAATATCTGAAGTTGATCCTATCTGTGCTCTGCAAGCAGCAATGGAAGGGTATGAAGTCACAAGGATAGAAGATGTCATTGATCAAGTACATATTTTTGTCACAGCAACTGGGAATAAAGATATAATTACTAAAGAACATATGTATAACATGAGAGATCAAGCGGTAGTTTGTAATATTGGTCATTTTGATAATGAAATCCAAGTAAACGCAGTTAACGAAGATAAAAAAGTTGAAAAAGAAAATATAAAGCCTCAACTTGACCGTTACACGTTTGAGGATGGACACCAGATATTTATGTTAGCTGAAGGAAGATTAATGAATCTTGGTTGCGCAACTGGCCATCCTAGTTTTGTTATGTCTAATTCTTTTACAAACCAAGTAATGGCCCAAATTGCTCTAGCAAAAGATGCTCCCGAAGTAGGTGTTTATATGCTTCCAAAAGAGTTAGATGAAGAAGTNGCTAGACTGCATCTTGACGCNCTGGGTGTTAAACTGACTGAACTTTCNGATGANCAAGCTCGATATATAGGAGTACCTAAAGAAGGCCCTTTCAAGCCAAGGCATTACAGATACTAATATNAATTCGTCNCAGAAGTATGAAAACCCCACATTTTTTGTGGGGTTTTTTCGTTTTGCATGTCTTATAATAATTCTACAAATTCTAGAGCGGTAGTCTTATTAACTAACTATAGTTTTGAAGAAAAATCTGAGGAAAAATTCCACTAAGTGGAAAATAGGTAAATTACAAGCTCTTGGAGTCTTACTCCTGCTTACCTTCCTGCATGCGATTTTGATATTCCAGAAAAATTTGAAATGCCCACGTGGTTTTTAGACATAAAGATACCTTTAGTACAGAAACGATATGAAATGGGAGATCTTTCAAATCCCGATTATAATATTTTTCCAACCTCGGACTCCATGGGTTTTCAGATTGTTTATGAGGCTGATTTTCCATTTACATCTTTAGATCCAGAAAATTTAAAAATTGATTTTGAAGGTGGTTATTTAGAAACGGCTATTCCTGCTACTGAAATACCAGGCGTTGATGCGAGTAGTTTAGCTTTACCTGCAATCCCACCCTTGGCTTTCAAAATTCCTTTAGTCGTTTATGATCAATTACTATATCTTGACACTGCAATTACTTTAATACCTGCATTAGACTCTGATGGTAATCCAATTCCTATATTTGATGATGATGGTTTTACCGTTATAGGGTTTCAAACAGATACATTGGAAGTTCCTTTTGAGGGGGTAAATTATACCGGAACTCCATTTTCATTTCCCATAGATTCTGTAAAAACTTTTTCTGCTGATTTTTATAATGCTTCTATTGCTGGACCAGCAAATAATATTTTAGATTCTCTTTTTGGTGCAATAAATAGTCAAGCACCTGTAAACCTTGGTCTTAATTCTCTTTTGCCAGATTCAGATCCTCAATTTATAAGTAGTATTGATACAATAAACATTAGTTCTGGTGATAATAGTTCTTATGCAACAAAAATTGTTAATAGAGGAATACCAACAGATATTTCTTCTCCTTTTTCTAGATTAGTAACTGGAACAGAGGCCTTAGATGATACTGTTGTAAATCACTCAACTACATCGATAGCGACTGGTAACTTACTTGATGAGACAAAAGATTTGGGCGGAGAAGGATTAGCACAGCTTTTACAAATAACAGCGGGGTTTCAACTTGATTATGCTCCACCAGGTTCATTTGTTACTTTATATCCTCCAAATGATATAAGTGGCAATGCTCCTAGTGATTCTTTATATATTGACTTTAGTGTGCAATTTAGTTTGGGTGGTGTAGAAAGTATGGATGTTTCTATTGACTCAGTTGGTTTAGATGTTCCAAAGCCTGAAATTCCTTTTAGTGCAACGGAAAACGATGATGGTTCATCAACAAGCCTAGAGTTGTATAGAACAGTACTGTCCTCAGATAATGTTCCTTTCACATCCAATAGGCTTCAAGTTTTAAACTTGATCAACACATTTCCATTTAATATAAAATTTTTAATGGATTATAAAAACTTTTTTGTACCTCAGGGTAATGTACCAGTCAAAATTGATCAAATTTTAACTCCTGGAGAAACCTATAATTTTGACATTAGTCTCAAAGGAGACACTATGAGAGCTGCAAACCCTGACTCTGCTATTGATAAATTAGATTTGGATTTAGAGGTAAGCATACCTACACAAAAAGTTACTATTCCGTTAGACGGTTCTAGTCTTGGCGGTTTAGGTTTGACTGTTAGGTTTGGTTCCTTAGTATTCAAGGAGTTAGAGGCGAATATAGTTCAGGGTTTTCCATCAGTGCCTCAGGATCAAGAGATGCCTCAAGGTTTCAAAGGTGCAACATTAGCTGATGTTCGTTTAGCCCTAATAATGAAAAGCCAAATAAAACTTCCAGTTAGAATGAATATGGATTTTACTGGAGTTGATGTTTTTGGTGATACGACAAGAATGAGTTTTGATATTGATACTATCGGTTATCCACCAACAGATCTAGACACATCAATGACTGTAATTGAATTGAATCGTTTTGGTACACAGATTCAAATATTTGATCGGACCACTGATAGCATCGCTTCATTTGATACGATTGTAGCTCCAGCAGCAAATCAAGGAACAATAATTGATTTAATGGCATCTAATCCAACTAAGCTTACCATTGATGCTGCTGCAAGGATTGATGGAAGAGGTACTATCGTTGCTGGCGCAGGCATTGGGGGTGGATTTAGATTAGTAGCGCCTTTCTCATTAATATTAGATGAGATGGTTTTCTTATCACAGCCAACAGTCATTGAAGAAATGGATTACGAGACAAGAAATAAAATTAGAAATTCGTTGATTAGTGCGGAATTGAATTTTGATGTTACGAATGCTCTGCCTATAGGTGCAGAGTTATCTATGTTACTTTCAAATAGTGAGTTTTTCCCAACAAACAATACTCCCGAGATGCTCCTTGCTTTTAGAGATACAATGGCTTTAAACCAGGGCTGGTCATTAACCGATAATGTTTATATCTTAAATAAGTGTGAAGATATGGCTCCGAGCAAAGGAACTATCTATATATATGATGTAATGACAGATTTTAATGAATGTATTGAAGGTATTCCTTATATCGTTAGGTCAAATGGAAGTGGCATCGATACGGTTATTAGTTACGTTGATACCTTGTTTAAATTTATATTGCCCAACCCAAACAGACTCTATACTGAAGAAGACGAAGACTCACTTGGCTTTCCTGAAGGTATGGTTGCAGAACCTGGAAATTCTTCATATCTAACAGGACTTGACACTAATAGAGTAAGATTAATTACAGATTATGGAAATCATTACGTGATGCCAAGATTTCAGATAAATAGTACTGATTCGGAAATGGTGTTTTTATCTGTTAATGATTATCTTGAGGTCGGATCATTTATCACTTTTAAAGTAAGCAGTTCAGGAGTATTTGCCACAGCAAATTCAGAATTAGTTATTGTTTACCCAAATGGTGGACAAACTCTTTTTACTAATCAAAAATATAATATACAATGGCGTGCCTATGGAGATGACATCTCAGCTGTTGATATTTACTATTCTACATCATCTGATTCTAATCTAAACGCTTTTGCTGAGGGATACTGGACTGGTTTGAATGGCGGATTAATCGCTGAGGATGTTGTAAGCATTGCAGGTCTTAATTCATTTGAGTGGGATCTTACCGGATTTGCTGAAAATGATTCTGTTCGCATAAGAATAGTTAGTAATGAAAAAGTAGTTTTAGATAAGGAAACTGAGCAATATGTTAAAGCTCGAGATATAAATGGCTGGTACATAAAAACAAAAAATCCAAGTACGTTCCAAACAATTTCATCTAATAGTAGATATTTTATAGGACCGCGCAATACTCAAAGAAGCGATAGTAGAAAATGAGTCGATTAATCATAAGTATAATTCTTGTTTTGTTTATTCAAATAAATGCTCAGACTAAGCGAGACCCGAGGGTTGTAGGGCTTTCCGGTGCTTACACTACCATTGCAGAAGGAATATTTTGTGTCGGTTATAACCCTGCTCTAATTACTAGAGCACATGATAAGCCATTTATGCTTCAGATGTATCAGTCTGACAGAGGTTTTTTAGGTAACTTTTTTTCTATTGAAAATGTTGCCCAGTTCAGTGGAGATACGCTAAATAATAAAGAAAAAGATGCTCTTTTTGAAAATTTTGAAGATGGTGGGGGAGTCTCTTTTTTCCAAGATAGACATTTGCCAATTCCGTTTTTAAACTATTCAAAAGGTAACACGGCATTCACAAGTAACCTTGTTATTTTAAATAACTTTAAAATTCCACTAGGGCTATTAGAATTAGTGTTTTATGGCAATGGTGGAAAGCCTGATTTAGATATGACATTGAATCTTGAAATTCTAGGTGTTAATGAGTTTGGCTATACATTCGGAATCCCTTTTGAGTCATTATCCTTTGGAGTGACTCTAAAGTACTTGCAAGGCCTTTTCTATATGGGTATAGATCCAGACTCTAGCTCGGCAAATTTGATAACATCTGATGTTGGTTTATATGGTGGTGGTAAATATCTCATTCGTCAAGGTATAGGAGGAAAAGGATTCGGATTAGATTTAGGCGTAGTTACAAAAGAAATTAATGGGTGGACATTTGGAGCATCAATGATCAATGTCGCAGGTACTATTGAATGGAACAAACCCTCTGGTATGAAAGACTTCTTAGAAAAATACCCTGATCTTTTCGCAGGGTTTTACCCTTTTAAATGGGGTGGTCGAACGGTTCAAGATGATGAAGCCATATTATATACTTATTCTATTGATACCCTAAGAGCGGATAATCTAAGTCAAGATTCTCTATTTACGAATAAGACTGAATTTATTAAAGATACTTTAGAAAATGGAGATCCTAGAATATTTGAAACTCGTTACCCAGCATTGTTTAGATTTGGATTTTCAAAAAAAATGCCCACTTATATAGTAGCGTCTGATTTAGTTGCAGGTTTTCAAGATAAATACTACGCTAGGGCTAAATGGAGATGGTCTGTTGGTTTAGAATGGACGAAAATGGAATCATTCCCTTTAAGAATTGGGTATTCTTGGGCTGGTGCAGATTTAAAAGAATTATCGATGGGTTTTGGATATAGGAAAGGTCCATTGATATGGGATTTTGGTTTTGCCTTTCGAAATGGTACATGGCTCCATACAATGAAAGGGTTTAATCTTTCTACTGGAATTACGCTTACTTCTTTTGGAGGGTGGAAGACAGATAAAGAAAAAAGTAATTCTGATAAAGGCCTAAGAGGGTTTTTCAATAGATTAAAGAAAAAAAAATCTAAAAAGGAAAAAGAATCTTCTGTTAACTCTACTTCCTTGCCTTCAATAGTAGAATAATACCGCCAATTAAAAAAATAATATTACCTAACCAAGCTGACAATAGTGGTTCTAATTGTCCTTTAAATCCCATCGATTGACCAAATTTTATAAAAGCATAATAACCAAATATTACAAAAACACTCATCCCTATTCCAAAAGATAGACCATTTTTTTCTCTAAAAACAACGAGCGGAATTCCACATAGTACAACGATAAAGTTTGTGAGCGCAAAGGAGACCTTTAAATATCTAGTAACTTCCCATTTTAAGGTTTTAACACCATTGTCTTTTAAATCGTTAATCCTGGAAGTTAATTCATAGTAATCTAATTCATCAGGTGAGCGGGCTTGTTTATTAATATCTTCTGGACTAAAACCGAGGTCAATTAATGTATCCTTTTCAGAAAAATTGACATTGCTTTCGATTCCATTTTCAAAACCTCTTATTGAATAGTTTGATAGTGTCCAAAATTCAGTCTTTTTATCAAATTTAATTTTTTTTGCATCAATTCTTTGTTTAATTATATCTGATCCAAGATCAACCCAAGTTAGAATATTACCTGTCATTGTTTTCACATTGTATTTTTCAATTCCAATGTGAATAGTCATATCTTTCTGTAAAAAAATATTTTTGAGAGTGCTCTTTACTTTATGTCTTGATTTCTTCTTTACATAATCACGATCTATTGTGTATCGTTGTTTATTCCCCCATGAGACTAGTTTATTATCTAAAACAAATGAAAGTATGCTTACTGACATTCCCGCAATTAATAATGGAGTTGCGAGTCTATATAGACTTATGCCAGACGATTTCATCGCAGTCCACTCGTTCCGTTTTACAATCATTCCAACACCAAAAACAGTAGATATAAGCATAGACATCGGAAGAGCAATGCTGATAAACCAGGGTATGGTATAAATATAATAGTTAATTATTATTTTTGTTGGAACGCCATTATCAATGAAACGGTCTAAGTTTTCAATAAGGTCTACAACTAGAAAAATAGCTAAGAAACCCATTAGAGATATTCCGAGAATACTAAAAAATTGAGAGTATAAGTATTTATCTAACTTCTGTAACATAAATTTGCTTGTAATAACAATCTAATTTGATGATAATGAAGCAATAAAAAAATAGGTTCGAGAATGAATTTATATGACATTATAAATAATTTTATGGCTTCTGCCGCTAATGCTTTATGGGGCACCCCTCTAGTATTATTATTATTAGGAGGGGGGATTTATTTTAGTATTATTTCAAAGTTGACTCCATTCAGGTATCTTTCCCACGCTTTAGACATATTACGTGGGAAGTATGATTCTGAAGATGATCCCGGCCAAATTACTCATTTTCAGGCTTTATCTAGTGCGTTATCAAGTACTGTTGGAATGGGAAACATTGCTGGTGTTGCTGTTGCCATTCACACTGGTGGCCCGGGTTCTATTTTTTGGATGTGGTGCACTGCAGTTCTAGGTATGAGCACAAAATTTTTCTCTTGCACGCTTTCAATAATGTATCGAGGTGTTGATGATAAAGGGGAGGTCCAAGGTGGCGTGATGTATTATATCGAACAAGGTTTGGGTAAAAATTATAAGCCCTTAGCTATAATGTTTAGTCTCTCAGGAATGATTGGTTGTACAATATTTTTTCAAGCAAACCAACTTTCTCAGATTGTAAGAGAGTATTTATATAATTCTACAGGCATTTTTCAAAATAATATTTTTTTCGGAGACTTGGTTACTGGATTCATAGTAGCAACTATAGTTTCTGTTGTTATCTTTGGAGGTATAAAAAGAATTGCATTAGTGGCTTCACGCATGGTGCCCGTAATGGTAGGTATTTATTTAATTGCTGCTATCATTGTTATTAGCAAAAATTTCCAACTAGTTCCAGGAATATTTTCTCTTATAGTGACCGATGCTTTTAGTGGTAATGCTGTAGCTGGAGGAGCTATAGGCTCTATGATAAGTATAGGCGTTCGTAGAGGCTTATTTTCAAATGAGGCTGGTTCTGGCACGGAAACCATGGCACATGGTGCAGCAAAAACAAAAGAACCAGTTCGGGAAGGTTTAGTCGCAATGCTTGGACCATTAATTGATACGATAATCGTATGCTCAATTACTGCAGTGGTTATTTTATTAAGCGGAGTTTATACTCAGGATTTAAATGGAGTTTCTATGACTGTTGCTGCTTTTGAAAATCAACTTGGTCTTTTTGGAAAAATCCTAATAATGATTGCAGTGGTTACCTTTTCTTTATCGACAATGTTTGGTTACTCCTATTACGGCAGGAAATGTACATCTTATTTGTTCGGAACAAAATGGAAGCAAGCCTATAATCTATTTTATGTAGCAATGATTATTGTTGCGTCAACAATTTCAATAGACATCGCAATAAACTTTATGGATAGTGCTTTTGCTCTGATGGTAATTCCGACGATGATAGCAACAATATTGTTAGCACCACATGTCATTAATGAAAGTAGAAAATATTTTAAGAAAATTTGATTTTTGAACAAATTGATTTTTAGTTTTATATTGCCCGGGCATCTCAATTATTCTTTTTTTATAATCATGAGTTTTATAAAATTTTAATGCTTAAAAAAAACATACAAATTTTAGATTCAACTTTAAGGGAAGGTGAACAGACTCCGGGTGTTTCTTTTACGGTACCCCAAAAACTTGAGATTGTTAAAATGTTAGACGCCTTTGGCGTTGATTTTATTGAAGTTGGTCATCCTGCGGTTTCCGCTGATATTTATAAGTCTATTGAAGAAATAAATAAGCTTTCTATAAATGCTAAAGCTATTGTTCATTGCAGGTTGAAAAGAGAAGATATTGAAAATGCGTTAGATCTTAAAATGTCATGGGTTGGTATTTTTTTTGGGACATCTCAAAATTATTTATTTGATAAATATAAAATTGATGAGAAAAAATGTTTAGNAATGATAAAAGAGGGCATTGAATATGCAAAGGANAACGGTTTAAAAGTTCGTTTTACTGCTGAGGATGCATCAAGGACAGATAGACAATTTTTGTTAAATGTTGCTCAAGTTGCTGAAAAGGCTGGTGTGGATAGATTTAGCATAGCAGATACTGTTGGAATATTATATCCGGAAAAAGTTTCACAGATATTCAGTTTTTTTGTTAAAAAACTGAATATTCCAATTCACGCTCACTTTCATAATGATTTTGGCTTAGCTACAGCAAATACTTTACAAGCTATCCAATCTGGTGCTACGTGTGTGGATGTTTCTATAAATGGTTTAGGGGAAAGGTGTGGTATTAGCTCCTTTAGTGAGGTTACAATGTCTTTGGATGAATTGCTGAAAGTAAAAAATGATTGGAACTTTAAGCTGTTAAACGAAATATCTCAATATGTTAAAAACATTACAAACATTAGTAGTAATGACATAATGCCAATAACTGGCAAAAATGCATTTACTCACAACGGTGGTTTGCATGTTGCTTCCGTACTAAAAAACCCTTCAACCTACGAATCAATTCGTCCAAATAAGATCAATAGAGAAAACACTTTCGTTATTGATAAGTTTTCAGGAAAAACTGCTTTAAATCATTGTTTAAAAAAACTTGGAATAAAAACTAACGATCAAATTGTTGATAGAGCCTTAATTGAGATAAAAACTAATCCACAAATAACTAACTGGACGGATAAACAACTGTCATCATTAATTGAAAAGTTAAATAATTAAATTTTTTAAAATCTGTTAAAATAAGTTTTTTATTAAATTGCTTGCTTGATTTTGTTTCTTATAATCAATTGAAAGTTGAACTTTTAAGTGATTTAAAATCTAAATATTTAGGCATTTTAAATTTGCCTTGTTTTCTTATGTATTATATATTCAAGTTAGAAGCTGTACTCTAGAGGTAGGGAAATTTTCGCTATTAACCTTTGTCAAGGTTGCAGATTCAACACAAATAAAAATAAAAATGAATATTACAAGTATAATTACTCTTCTTAAAGTAGTGTCTTCGAGACTGATTATGGCAGTACTGTTTTTAATTGTTGTATTACCTTCCAGCTCTATTCAGGCTCAAGATCCAGATGAAGAAGGAGAAATATTCTGGAGTGACGATGAAGATATCGAATCAGAGGAAGATGAGTTTGCAGACGAAGAAGAATTCCTTGATGATGATGAATATTATGAAGATGAAGAGGAAGGTGATTACGATGATGAGGAATATTATGAAGATAATACAACTATCGATGAGGAAGATGAATTTGAAGAAGATTTGAACGTAAGCTCGAAAGAAGTGACTAGGTCAGGCTGGAGTGTTGATATATCTGGTTCAGCCGCTAGATTAGTAAACTACACCTTATGGAAAGAATATGGACTGAATGAGTCTTCTTGGGAACCTAGTATGCAAGGCAAAGTAAGTATTGAAGCTCCTTATATGCTCAAGGTTTTAGGTTTAAGATTTCGTATTGGGGCTGAAGTTGGTACTTTTGGTTTTGCTGATTTAACTCCAAGAGGTGCTGAGTTAAAAGGTGTTTCAGGTGTTCTATTAGCATCGATTCCAGCTGGGCCTGGTAAAATAAAAATGGGCACAGGGTTTTTTGGAAAGTCAATGGGTTTCATTTTTGAAGCTACATATGGAATTGCATTAGGCTCTCTGGACTTGAGAGTTGGTTTAAGGTCTACTGAATTAATGAGTGCAATTGATGATAAAGATAAATCGTTAGGTCATCTAGGTTGGATGGACGGTGTCATGGCTCTAGGGGTTAACTTTTAAATATTATGAAGTTAGAACAAATACGTTTTGTAAATATTTTGCTATGGCTTTTACTGTTTGGTTTTTTTGCAGTGCCTGCTCAAGTAGTCTATGGACAAGATGTAGATGATGAGGGTGAAATGTTTTGGGGTGACGATGAGGAAGAATATGAAGATGATGAGGAAGAATATGAAGATGATGAGGAAGAATATGAAGATGATGAGGAAGAATATGAAGATGATGAGGAAGAATATGAAGACGATTTTGACAGTGAAGATGTAGACTTAGCAGACCAAGCTGAAAGCATGGGTTGGAGTATCGATATATCTGGTTCTTCTCCACGATTTGTTAATGAATCTTTAATGACCTGGAACTCTAGCATAAACCTGAGGGCTAGTATTGAAGCCCCTTTTCTAATGCAGGTTATGGGCATGAGATTTAGGTTTGGTGCCGAGTTAGGTACTTATGGTTTTGAAGATTCAATGCCACCCAAAACTGCTGAGTTAAAAGGTATTACCGCCATGGGTATTACTTCTTTTCCAGTTGGACCTGGAAAAATAAAATTAGGTATTGGAATTATTGGTTCTTCAGTTGGCTCGATGTTCGAATCTTCTTATGGGATTAAGTTTGGGTCGATCGCACTCAGAGTTGGTATAAGGTATGCTAAAATTTTAACACCTGGATCTGATATAAAAGAAGCATTTGTCGTTGAGCCAGAAACGCTTAATTGGATGGATGGTTTAGTAGCTGTAGGAATTAGTTTATAAAAAATGTTCTCTAAAAAAATATATTTAGTTCTGGTGCTTTTTGTATTGTTTTCAATGCCACTCATGGCTGATACTTTTGGTTTTAAACCAGATGGTAGCAACTATTTTAAAACAGTTAGCGAAGCTACAGATGGAACTATTCAGATTAGCGTAACTGATGAAGGTTCTGCAGGATTTAGTTTAAACTTTCAATTGCATGTTGATTATACATCAGTAGTAAGTACAACAAATTGGAAGGATAATAGTTCTGGAAACGGTTATTATCGAGATTGGAATCCAAGTGGAATAACCTGGACCTCTACGAATACCGCAACTCATCCAGTGACGGGTGGTTATTTAAATGCGTCATTAATTACTAGTGGTAGCGCACCATATTGGCAAATTAATCTTGTTGCTACCTCAGCTGGTGACATGACCTATACAATTACGCTACCTGTTTTTGATGATAAAATTTATGAGGGTGGCTCAACTGGGACAGCTGAAACAATAAATTTTAAAATTTCAAATGTATTATCTGGGACTTTGGATTCAGATAAAAATGCGTTTTCATACAAAATCCAAGACAACGATAAAATACCGTATTACGGGTTTGCTCAAACCTCAACGCAAACTTTTGATGAAGGTCATAATACAAACGATGATGGAAATGGTTTGAGCTTTGCTATCATTCCAATTGCAAACCCTACAGATAACGTTGTTTATGCTGTTGGTACGAATAGTTTTGTAATTAACTGGGCAATTTCAGATGGTACAACGACCTCAAGTGATTATTCATCTGCTTCTGGTTCAGTTACTATCAGCGAACAAATTGGTGGTGGACAAGCTAATGAAAGCGTAATAAATACTGGTAATTATTGGAACTCTCGCGAAGTTGCTGTTACAATGGTTGATGATAATGTTGACGAGCCTGATACTGAAACATTTACGATAACATTGTCAACAACAGATTCAGACGATGGCCTAATATTTGGTGATAACAACGATTTATCAGTTGTCATTAATGATGATCCTGAAGATTTAGCACCTTATGTCCGTTTCACTAGCGCATCACAGTATGTTGATGAAGAAGCAAGTAATAGCACCGTAACGGTGTCACTTGAGCTGAATGCGGGTTCTGGTTTTTCTGATCCTTCTGTAGCTTATACGGTCTCACTTTCTTCGACAGCTGAACCTAGTGGGACGTATCAAGACCATACTTTAGAAAATGGAACTATTGTATTTGATGGCTCGGTTGGTGACCAAAATCAAGACATTACATTTACTTTGAAAGCCGATGTTTTTGACGAAGGTCTCGACAACGATAATAGTGTAGTTGAAACGGTAATTATCACGTTGGATGGTGGAAACGTTTCTAATCTAAGGGTAGA
>JGI20155J14468_10000481_pt1 | contig 32484 bp, 33 predicted proteins | sample COG_05_FD_14468 | JGI IMG/M metagenome (IMG submission 14468) | reverse complement strand
TTACCATTGAATAAGGAGCGAAGCCGTATCATGATTTGCGGTAATCCTGAGATGGTGGATGATACGCGCGGTTGGTTCACTAAACATGGCTACACGGTAAGTCGTCGCTCAAAGCCGGGACATTTAGCGCTTGAAAACCTCTGGTAGTTGCTATTTTGCGAATATGAATTGAGAAGATTTTGCTGAAATATTCTCTTTGACTCGCTTCCAAGCCACTATAAATCTCATTAATTCAGTAATTTAAGCTCAATATCGGTTAATTAAAGTAATTTAATTTAAAAAGTTATTGCGAATCATTATCATTTGCATTTATAATAATCCCAACATTAAGAAAAAAGTATCAATAAGCAAGGGTGAATTAAATGCAAGTATTATTTAGTTTGAAAAAAATTACGGTGTTATGCGTCATATCCGCTGTAGTTCTCTTAGTCGCTAAGCCAACTTGGGCGCAAGAAGATCTGAATGAGCGTATCAGAGCGTTAGAAGAGGAGCTCATGGACCTCAGAGATATGGTTAACGCTCAGAAAGAAACAGTCAGAACAATAGAGCAAAAAACTGCTGGTACCGGAGACACTTCTATCGGTGGTTACGGTGAGTTGAATTACGCCAACTTCGACGGCGATAAAAAAGATGAGTTCGACGTTCAGCGATTCATTTTGTTCTTGGGACATAAGTTCAGTGATCGGACACGAATGATGTCTGAGATCGAATTTGAGCACGCTCAAGTCAAGGGAGGTGAGGACGGCGGTGAAGTCGCGATGGAACAAGCTTATATCGAGCACACCCTTAAGAATGGTCTTAATTTTCGAGCTGGCCTTCAGATTGTTCCCATTGGTTTGATTAATGAATACCATGAGCCACCAGTCTTTTATGGTATGGAGAGAAATAATATTGAAACCAAAATTATTCCATCGACCTGGCGGGAGATTGGTTTTGGATTTGCCGGTAGCACTATTGGCGGCCTAGACTATTTTGCTGGGACGACTACGACACCAGATGCAAGTAAGTTTACAGCTTCATCTGCATCGACAGGTTTTAAGAAAATGCGGGTTAGTGGCAAGCAAGTCACAGCTAACGATATGGGCTATTACGCTGGATTCAACTACACAGGGCTCCCAGGATTGAAGTGGGGCGGTACAATTTGGACTGGTAATACTGCTCAAGATGGTCAAGGGAAGGGTGCTGATGCTGCTGAGCTGGCTAATGTAGATGCTCGATTAACCATATGGGATTTACACGCGCAATACGATGCTAACGATTGGAAACTGACCGCGCTCTATGCTGCAGGCACACTTGATGATACCGAAGCAATTAACGCTTCAGCGAGTATTAGTGCAGGATCTGACGATGCGGCTCCAGAGGAGTTTTCTGGTTGGTATGTAGAGGCTGGTTACAAAGGATTAATGTTGGGGGATTACAATATCCAGCCTTTTTACAGATATGCCGATTACAACACACAGGAAAAAGTTGCTGCTGGTTTCACAACGGATCCCAATAATGCCGATACTGTAATGACTTATGGCATTAGTTTTTATTTGGACCCGGACGTCGTCCTAAAACTAGATTTACAAGACTTTGACAATAATGGCCAAAACGACTCGACAAATATTGGTATCGGTTGGATGTTCTAAATAAATCTTAAGACTCCCCTTTCGTTGCTTCTGCATAGTGGTAGCGAAAATTCAAATAGCGCTTTTTAAGCGCTGTTTGTTTTTATACATCAGATTATAGTGCTTCTTAAACCTCTAACTTAAGGCTACTTTGAGGTGATGTAGTCTTTTAATTAAAGGTATTCTATGTTCCTATTTAAATGTTAATAAAGAATCAGCCAGTATTAGAGGCCCGAATGAAAGAGTCTTTTAGAAACATGAATGCCGCTGAAATTTTATCGGAGCAGCGAAAAAACCTTACTTTAATTGGCGCGCTGCCTCACGATTTGGAGCCTACCAATGAGAGTGCAGGTTACCGTTTGCAGGAGCGTGTGAACCGAATCTTAGAGGGATCATTAGGGCCGGTTGTTGGACATAAAATTGGTTGTACGACATCCGTGATGCAGCGTTTTTTAGGCATACCGACACCTTGCGCTGGTGAGATCTTTGCTCGCACAGTATTGAAAGGTCACGGGCGCGTGCCTCGCCAGGGTTTTAGGAAAATTGGGATTGAGTGTGAAATTGTAGTCTCAATTTCCAAAACGATTACACCGGATACTTATTCTGAAGCAGCATGTTCATCTCTAAATGTGATTGACTCTATGATGGTCGGAATGGAAATTGTGGATGACCGCTATAAGGATTACGCATCATTAGGGATTCCTACCTTAATTGCTGATAATTTTTTTGATAGTGGGTGTGTGCTGGGTGAGGCGGTTTGTGACTGGCAAAAGTTAGATTTAAATAACCTGTTGGGCACTACCCGTGTCAATGGTGTTGTTTTAGGGACGGGAAAAGGTTCTTTGATAATGGGGTCACCTCTAAAGGCACTTGATTGGTTTATTAAGTCTAGAGTTAGTCGAGGTTTATCTTTAAAGAAGGATCAATTTGTCATGCTAGGAAGTGTTGTTGAGACAAAATGGCTGGAGGCGGGAGATATGGCAGAGGTTGAGATTGATTCCTTGGGTTCGGTAACTCTTGGGGTTGAATAGCCATACTTTACTTTAAATCCACGCTAGCAAATGATTAAATTTGAGTTTAAAGCTTAATTATCGTGTAACGTAATGCTCATCTATGGTGTCTATGGGCGACTAGTTAATTCATTTATTTGGGAGCTGAGGTGTTAACCGAAGAGCAAATTAGCCAATACCATACAGATGGTTACGTCATTGCACGGTCTGTTATTGACGAAGACTTACTCGGCCGAGTTAAGAATGTGGTTACCGAGATGCTCAACGAGGCGCAAGGATTGCGCGATCACGATGAAAAATTTGATTTGGAGCCATCTCATAGTCCAAGTTCGCCTAAAGTGAGGCGCATTAAAACACCACACAAATGGCACTCAATTTTTTGGGAGTTAATTAAAACTCGCAGGATGATTAGTTGTCTGACGAGCATATTGGGTGAAGATGTACGATTGCATGGTTCAAAGTTAAATCTAAAGTCACCCCAGGATGGTTCGGCTGTTGAATGGCACCAAGACTGGGCTTTCTATCCACACTCTAATGACCATGTGCTCGCTGTGGGACTGATGCTTGACGATATGACTATGGATAATGGCCCATTAATGCTTGTACCGGGAAGCCACCGAGTCGAAAAAGTTTGGGATCATCATCAAGATGGCTATTTTTGCGGTGCGATTTCCCCAAGTGTGAATCAGGATCTTGATTTCAGTAAAGCAGTACCTTGTTTAGGTCAGGCCGGTGATTGCTCATTTCATCACGTTCGCCTTGTTCATGGGTCTGCTCAGAATATTTCACCAGATCCGCGTCGGCTCATGTTGTATGAATGTGCGGCTGCGGACGCGTGGCCGTATTTGAAGTTCTTAGATTTAGAAGAATTCAATAGTCGAATGATCGTTGGTCATTCCACCTTGGAGCCCAGAGCGACGAATGTCCCTGTAAGAATGCCGTTTCCACCCGCAAAAAAACAAGGTTCTATTTACGAGAATCAAACTGCGCTAGCGGATCGGTTTTTCAAATGAGGAATTTATCGTGAATATGCATTCAAATGCACAGCTACTTAATGAAACTCAGTTGAACCAATATGAGCGTGATGGATTCTTGTCGCCGATTAGAATTTTTTCGGAGCAAGAAGCGTATGCAATGAGGTCAAAGCTCGAAGCCTATGAGGCAACTCATGGATCCGTGATGAAGTCTCCTTACCGTAACAAACCTCATCTCGTATTCAACTGGGTGGCAGAGGTAATTCGGAATCCTAAAATACTAGATCTTGTTGAAGGTATACTCGGACCAAATTTACTTGTTTGGGGGACTAACTTTTTTATCAAAGAGCCTGATGATGGCACATTTATCTCTTGGCACCAAGACTCGACGTATTGGGGTTTATCCCGGCCGGACGTTCTAACAGTTTGGATCGCTTTGAGCCCAAGTCAACGTAATAATGGTGCAATGAAAATGATCCGTGGAAGTCATCAATTAGATCAGTTACCACATACAGACACGTTTGAAGAAGGGAATCTTCTGACTCGCGGACAGAAGGTTGACCACGAGGTTGCCGAGGAAGATGTCGCTTGGATTGAACTAGAACCTGGGGAGGCCTCCTTGCACCATGTGCGCATCATTCATGGTTCTGAAGCTAATAAAGGAGTAGATCGACGAGTCGGGCTAGCAATCCGTTTTGTTCCAACAGACGTGAGTCAAGTAAATGGGGTCAAAGATTTTGCTACTCTCGTTAGAGGTCGTGACGATTATCAACATTTCCAACATGAGCCATGTCCTCAGAAATCGTTAGGCGTAGCCGAGAAAAAAGTACACACGGAAATTGCTGACGAATCATTTAAGTTGTTTTATAAAGGGACTGGTCGAGAACCAAAATTTGGTGACTGAGTATTTATGGTGTTGTCCTGAAACTTTACTCGGGATAGCGGTCCAACAGAGGGTGATGTGTTCTCCTAAAGGTAGCGTAATCATGAAAAGATGTTTGGTGTGGATTGTTGGGTTTTTTTTCTGTTCAACTGCATACGCTGTTGAGTACTCAGTTGATTCGATTGCTGAAATCAGAGAAGGTGAAATTGCTAAGTTTTATCCAAATAGCGTTAGGGATAAATTTGGGGAACGTTATTTCGAAGTCATGATTCGACTCGTTGATGTGGAAGCTGTTGCGCCTCAAGCGTTATTTTCAAGAAGGATCACTTACCGGGCGCGATGCGATGATAAGGAATTAGCACCTTACGTCATTGATCTTCGCAATGTTGAGGGCAAATCATTAAAAATGATCATGGTGCCGCCTGGGGCAGAAGAGTTTAAGAAGCCTGTAATGGGTAGCCGAGAAGATGACTGGTTATGGCAGGTTTGTGGTTAGTGCCGACCAAGAGTAGTCGGTTACCCATTTCCGCTTTCAGTCCATTTCCCCATCAGTTGATTAGACGGTAGTTGCGCATCCAATAGTTTATGAGTTGCCTCAATGCCGGCAATGGGGAGTCCGGCTGGATCGAGAAGCCCGATCTGAACAAGTACAGAGGCTTGGTCCCAATAAATGTGTTCATTGTGGAGTTTATCTCCTCGAAACTTGACGATTGCTACCAGTGGTATCTCGACCCGTTTACCCGTTGGTTGGATGCCAGGAAGCATCCAATCAATTTCAATATCATGCGTGAAGCAAAAAACCATTTCGTCGACAAGTATGCCTTCGCCGACTGTTCTGGAGACCGGTATTAGCATCGTATCCTTCGGAGTTTTAGGGATGAAGTGGTGCTGATAAAACCGTTTTAAATCAATTTGCCCAACACCACCCGTCATTGTGGGAATGTGATTAACATAAGGTTCTCTCACCATGGTAGCCATCGTAGCGTCTACGTCACGCGTGCCAAATTCATACTCACAATGCTTATCCCATAAATCAGAAAAGTCGTAGTGTGGTCCCATTGATTTGCGAAATAAAGAAATCGAGCGTTGATGAGCGAGATCCGCTGTTGTTCTATGAAAGTGGCTAGATCCCGTTCTTGAGAAGCCATGATCTACCCCTGGATACACGTGAATATCTGTGTTTTCGTGTTCTTTTAAAGCCCCTTGAATTTTAGCAACGGTTTCCGGTGGTGCATATTGATCATCCTCGGCGAAGTGTAAAGCGATAGGAATGGAAATGTCTTTTGCTTCCACCAGGTAATCGTCTATGGTGACTCCGTAGTAGGCAACTGCGCAATCAACTCCTGAGCGTGCAGCTGCTAAATAAGCGAGTCTTCCACCGAGGCAAAACCCGAGGGCGCCTACCTTTCCGATTACCTCGGATCTATTCCTTAGTGCCTTAACGCATTCAGTAATGTCTTCCATGCCTTTGTCTGTATCAAATTGCCCGAAAAGATCAAAGGCTCTTCCGAAGTCTTTTTCGGTGTAACCCAGTTGGATACCTGGTTCAATTCGCCAAAACAGGTCTGGCGCCAAGACGACATACCCTTCTTCTGCGTAGTGATCGGCGACAGATTGAATATAAGCGTTTACTCCAAAAATCTCTTGACACAAGACAATGCCCGGGCCTTTGCCGTTTTTTGGCAAAGCGAGATAGCCACTGAACGAATCGCCGTCTTTTGCCTCCACCTGAATCCACTGTCCTGTCATGATGAGTCCTCTTAATGAATTAAACTAAATTGCTCCAAGTTTTCTTAGTTGTATAGTCTATCTTTTTTTGTGCTAGTTATATCCTTGACAAATGAATACCCAGTCCTTAAATTGGATTTGATATTTCGAAGTTTAAATAGTTTGTCTCTAGTGCAGTGGCACAACGCACAGAGAGGATGTTTCATGAAAGGTTTTTCGAGGCGGGAATTTCTTAAAGCCTCAGGGTCAGCGATTGCGCTCCCATTATCAACGTCTTTGACATTAAAAGGGTGCTCTTTCGATCAAGAGATGCTCACGATCGCCTACGGGGCAAATTTGAGTTCGTGGGACCCAACGACAGGGCTATCATCTTTGAACCCACAAATTCAGTCATTCTACAAGGCTGTATTTGATTCTTTTATTGGGCAAAGTCCTGATCGGAGTTTACGTCCCGGCATACTTATCGATTGGGGATGGAACGACGATCGATCCAAGATTCAGATGACCGTCAGGAGGGATGCCTTTTGGCATGATGGACTGCCAGTTACTGCAGATGATGTCGTGTGGTCTCTGGAGCGGGCTGGCAATTCAGTCAACGGTAATCCAATGCACTTTATTTGGAGCAAAATTACTAATTTTAGTGTCTCGGGTAATACAGTCACAGCGGATGTCAGCGAGTACGATCCGACGATCTTCAAGTGGATGGTCCACCTGACAGGATATATTTTGCCGAAGCATGCCTATACTGCTCTAGGTGCCGATGCGTGGGAGCAAACACCGATTGGCAGCGGTCCTTATATGGTTGACAAGTATGAGCAGAACAACTCGGTTTTACTTAGAGCATTTCCTCAATATTGGGGACCCAAACCTCAATTTGAAACTGTGCTGATCAAAATGATCCCAGATGCGCAAGCTCGCGTTGAGGCGCTTGAAGCCGGCAAATGTGATTTGGCTGTCGGTCTGTCTTTCAGTGAGTTTAATCGTGTAACCAGTAAAACATCGTGGACTGGAAACGCTTACCCAGTTACGGATGTAGGTCTGATCTTTTTAACGAACAAAGATGCATTAATGAAGGATAGAAATATTCGGCTCGCTATGCATCATGCCATTGATAAACAGAAATTAATCGATGAGCTGATGCTCGGATATGGAAGGCCAATGGATTCACTTCAGGTGCCGGGCTATGATGCATATGATCCATCCGTTGGCTTTGGCCGACCAATGGATTCATTTCAGGTACCTTTATTTGATGCGTACGACCCCTCAATCAAAACGGACTTTGACCCGTACCGCGCGAGAAATTATTTGTCAAAGTCAGGATATTCAAAATCAAAGCCCGTCAAGTTAACGATTCAGACAACTCAAGGGTATAGACCTAAAGACTACGAGATGGTCAAGATGATTACAGAGATGTGGCAGGAAGTCGGTATAGAAGCAAACATTCAGATCCACGCGGACAAGGAACACTTACGGCTGCGTGCAAGGCATGAACTGGCTCCAGCGGCTTTTTTTAACTGGAGTAATTCCACTGGAGATCCATTCATGTCTACGGGCTTAGCAATGCTTAGTAATTCTCCTGACTCTACATTTAAGAGTGCAGAATTGGATCGTTTGATCATGCCATTAATGAATGAGGCTGATGAGCGTAAGCGAATTCGGGGTTATCAAAAAATCGATCGATATATTGCGGATGAGGGGTTGATTATCCCTTTAGTGCAATTTTTTCAAACAGTGGCGCATTCTAGGGATATTGAGTTCACACCGCACTCGAGTGGTGAGGTTTTGCCCCAGGAAATTAGATCACTATAACTTTAGTAAACGAATAATTTCAGATTATCAACTGTAGCTTTTGATTGATTAGCTGAAGCGTGAAACAATATAGCAGAGAACATTTCAAATTAGTAGAACGATTTTAAGGGAGCTTGAGAGATGCAAATAGACAATGCGACCGCGTTGGTGACGGGTGCCAATCGAGGTATTGGGTTAGCTTTTGTGGAGTGCTTGATTGCTCATGGAGTAAAAAAGATTTACGTTGGTGTTCGAGATCTTTCGTCGGCCAATTCTTTGGTCAGTCTGTATCCTGGGCTGGTTCATCCGATCGCGTTGGACATAACCAATCAGCTTCAAATAGATGCGGCGGTTAATGAAGCAAATGACATCACTTTATTGATTAATAACGCAGGGGCAAACAGCAACACAGCACTGGTCGAGGTTGATGGGTTGGATAATGCAAGAGAGATGAGATGGAGACTAATTACTTTGGTACTTTATCGATGTGCCGGGCATTTGCGCCCATATTAAAGAGTAATGGCGGTGGGACAATCGTTAATGTCTTGTCTATCTTATCCCTCGTGAATTTACCCGCGAGCGGTTCTTATAGTGTTTCTAAGGCTGCTGCCTATTCTATGAACCAAGGTGTTAGAGCTGAATTGGCGTCGCAACAAACTAAAGTGATTGGTGTAATGCCTGGGGCAGTGGATACCGACATGGCTAAAGAATTCGAGGGTCCGAAAGAAAAACCGCTTGATGTTGCCGAGGCTGCAATTAAAGCGGTTGAAGATGGCGTAGAAGATGTATTCCCGGGCGATATGGCGCAGGCAGTGAGTCAGGGACATGCCCAAGACGCTAAGGCAGTGGAACAAGAGTTTTCTGCGTACATACCGGGGTAATGGTTTCCGTGATGTATTAAAATGACGGAATAGTGAATATATTTTGAAAAATGCTATTTATCCCGAATCCTATTATAAAAAATTTAAGGAGTTTAGACGTGTTGAGATGTTTTAGAGCTTCAATTTTTGTATTAATCGGAATGGCCTTCTTGGTTGCAGGTTGTTCTAATGAATCGTCTACTGCTGGGCCAGACGCAGGCCTTGCTTACGTCACAAATCAAAAAGGAAACATAACAGTGATCGACTTGGCTAGTTTGGAGTCTGTTTCTGAAATTGACGTAAACGGTAAAGGTCCTCGTGGGATTGGAATTACACCTGACGGTAAAACAATCGTTGTAGCCAATGTTGATGGGGGTGATATCACATTGATTGCTCGAGAGAGCGGTGAGATTATCAAGCATATCGAAATTGGGGAAAATCCCGAGTTTGTTCGTGTGATTGGTAATCGAGCATATATCTCATTTGAACCGGCTTCTTTGGGTGGTCCTCCACCGACTCCTGGATCTGAAGCTGCTCAAAAGCTCGAAGAGGAGCGAGAAGAGGAGGATGCTGAGCCGGCTAAAATAGCGGTGGTTAACATCGAGTCTGGTATTGTAGAAAAGGAAATTACTGGAGGTATGGAGACCGAGGGTATCGAGCTGTCTTATGACCAAACTAAATTGATTATCACGAACGAGGCAGATGAAAATATCACAGTTCATGATTTAGAATCTGGCGAGATGATCAAAGAAATCAGCACTATAGAATACGGCCATAGGCCCAGAGGTATCAAAGCTTCCCCGGACGGCAGTATGTACGTGGGCAGTATCGAGTATGGCAACAGTTTGGTCGTTATGAATAGTGAATTCGAGGTCATAAATTCCATTAAGACTGGAGAGGTTCCATACGGTTTATCTTTTAGTCGTGATGGCAGCAAGCTCTACGTTGCTCTAGCGAAAGGAAAAGTGTTGCAAGTATTTGACACGAAGACCTGGGAAGAATTGGGTCGCGGAAAAACGGGTACGCGTTGTTGGCACTTTACTTTTACCCCTGATGACTCAAAAATTCTTGTGGCTTGCGGACGATCTGATGAGGTGGTTGTTCTAAATGCTTCGGATCTTTCAGTCGTAAAAAGACTAACTGGATTTGCAATGCCTTGGGGTATTGTTGCTTATCCTAAGTCGGTCGGTAGTCTCGATTCGGTTTGGCAGTAACACTAAGACAGCAAAAAAACCCCACCATAATGGTGGGGTTTTTTTTCGAAATTAAGAACGTAATTTGAAGGATAGATTACAAAAATCACCTACAAGATTGATTTCAGAGAGGTAAATATGTCTCGTTTAGATAATAAGGTCGCCCTCATCACTGGTGCGAGCAACGGAATTGGAGCCGTTGCAGCGCGACGCTTTGTTGAAGAGGGTGCTAAGGTATTCTTGGTTGGGCGGAGTGAGAAGGTATTGCTAAATTTAAGGGATGAGCTCACTCATGAAAAATGCGATGTTATGGCTGGTGATATCGCTTTAGAGAAGACCAATCAAGAGATGATCGAAGCGTGTCAGCATCGATTTGGCGGTTTGGATATCTCTTTGATTAATGCTGGTATCGAGGGTGCGGCAGCGCTTATCCCGGATTATCCGACTGAGGTATTTGATGATGTGGTCGCGATCAACATTAGAGGCGTTTTTTTGGGCCTCAAATATTCGTTACCATTGATGTCAAAAAATGGCGGTAGCGTCATCATTACTTCTTCTATCGCTGGACTGAAGGCACGTGGACTCGGAAACTCAGCTTATGTCGCGAGTAAGCACGCCGAAATAGGACTAATGAGAACTGCGGCGATAGAAAATGCTTCAAATAATATTCGGGTGAATTGTGTATCGCCCGGACCGACCGAGACGAGAATGATGCGGTCCATTGAGGAGAACCGATCTCCAGGTGCTGCTGAGTCCGCAAAGGAAGAGGTTTTAAAAGGAATCCCGTTAGGTCGCTACGGCACGCCTGAAGAAGTTGTAAATATGATTACATTTCTAGCTTCAGATGAGGCTGGTGCTTGCACAGGGGGGGTATATACGGTGGATGGTGGAATATCAGCATACTGAGAGTGAAGGAACCATCTCTAGATCTGGGAGGTACGATGGGTAATCAAATGTTAGGTGCAATGGTAAACGAGCACTACGGCTCAGAAGGACTGTTGGGTAGAATTCTTACCGTTGCGCGCGAAACCGGAATCGAAATAGATGAAGCGCGTTCAGATGATTTTTCTGCAGTTTCAGAATTTCACATAGGTGGACGCAAGGCCACTATTGACCTTGGAAATATGGCTCAATTATCTGCGGGAGATAAAGTGCTCGACGTTGGCTCTGGGTTGGGTGGTCCTGCACGCACACTGGTTGAGAAATTTGCTGTGCGGGTTGAAGGTATTGATCTAACTCATGAGTTTTGTTTGGTGGCTAACGAACTGACTCGCATAACTGGTTTCTCAGATCGAGCAGTATTCTCTCAAGGTAATGCATTAAGTTTGACCGGGGATTCAGATCATTATGACGTTGTTTGGACTCAGCAGTCATGCATGAATATCGAGGATAAACGCCGAATGTTGTCAGAAGCTTACCGTGTGCTAAAACCAGGTGGCACCTTTATATTTCAAGAAGTGTTCGCGGGAGATCGAGAGGGCGCGATAAGGCTACCGGTGCCTTGGGCGAGAAAGTCCGAGATGAGTTTCTTGTGGCCGGCGGAGGCCATTCGAAATTCGATCTTAGAGGCTGGATTTATAGAGAATATTTGGAAAAATGTGACGACTCAATATCTCGAGGAGTACCGAGTTACAGCAGAAAAGACTAGAGATTCGATGCAGTCCTCAACACTGGGTGTACATCTATTGCTTGGGAATGAGGCTAAGCTCATGCGAAAAAATGTCGTTGATAATCTTAGTAAAGGACTAATATCTGTATATCAAGGTGTATTTAAAAAGTAGATATAACGGTGTTGATTTGGAGGCCTTATGATTCCCAGTGAAGGAAGCATTCACACTCAGAGTAAAGACGGCATATTTGAAATAGTTATTGATCGCCCTCTTAAGTTAAATGGCTTTACGCCTAAGATGTATCGCGAGCTAATTGAGGCCTATCGAGCTTTTGAAGATGATCCAATGTCGCGTTGTGCAGTCGTAACCGCAAACGGTGAGCACTTTACGGCGGGTCTTGATCTTCCGGAAATGAGGTCACATTTGTCGGATGACTATATGCTCACTGGAGATGACGAGATTGATTTATTTGGGCTTCGGCCCCCGTATCGCAGCAAACCGATAATTTATGCAGTTAAAGGTATTTGTTTTACTTTAGGCATTGAGTTGATGTTGGGTGCGGATTTTGTTGTCGCCGCGTCGAATACTCGCTTTGCCCAGATTGAGGTAAAGCGCGGTCTTATGCCCACGGGGGGTGCGACCACTCGGATGGTCTCTCGAGCAGGTTGGGGTAACGCAATGCGTTATTTATTGACTGGAGACGAGTTTGATGCAGAGACGGCAAGGTCGTTAGGCTTCATTCAAGAGATTGTCGATCCTGGTGAGGAACGTTCATGTGCTATAGCGCTAGCAAAGAGAGTAAGTGACTGTGCTCCTATTGCGGTAAGAGCGGTTATTGAAAACGCGAGATCTGGATTAATAGATGGTGAGACCGAAGCGCATAGAGCATTTGGCGCAACTCAAAGGGCGCTTGTGAATACACGGGACTTTGAAGAGGGAGTTAAAAGCTTTCTCCAAAAAAGAGAAGCTAATTTTCGTGACGAGTAGGTTCTAGTTGATTTTAGGATTTTTGGGTAAGCCATTATGGGTAGTCCGAAAAACCTGATATTTTTTTGGTCTTCGAGCGCCCTCAGGTTTGAATCCAGTGCCCTTGGGTTGATATTGTGGGATAAGATGTTTTTTACCCGGGCCGATGAGGTTGGCTTTTCCCATTTTCTTCAATGCATCCCGTAACAACGGCCAGTTTTCCGGGTCGTGATATCTTAAGAATGCTTTGTGAAGGCGACGTTTACGCAATCCCTTTGGAATGGTTACGTCCTCACTGTCATGAGTAACTTTTCTGAGGGGATTTTTCTCTGAATGGTACATTGCTGTTGCGAGTGCCATCGGAGAGGGTAAAAATGACTGAACCTGGTCTGCTCGGAAACCATTAGCTTTTAGCCAAACGGCTAACTCGAGCATGTCTTCATCCGTAGTGCCGGGATGCGCCGCAATGAAGTAGGGGATTAAGTACTGTTCCTTCCCCGCTTGTTTTGAATAGCGGTCGAAAAGCTCTTTAAAACGGTCATATGTCCCTACACCTGGCTTCATCATTTTCGATAGAGGACCCTCTCCAATGGCCTCGGGCGCTATTTTTAGGTAACCACCGACATGATGCTGAGCGAGTTCTTTCACGTAGTTGGGAGATTCGATCGCAAGATCATAACGAACTCCTGAGCCTATTAATACTTTTTTGATACCCGATAATGACCGAACCCGTCGGTAGAGATTAATCAAAGAATCGTGATTTGTATTTAAATTCGGACAAATTCTGGGGTATACGCACGATAGTTTTCTGCATGAGGACTCTATAGTTTTGCTCTTACAAGCGAGTCGATACATATTGGCGGTTGGGCCACCTAGGTCGGATATCACACCCGTAAAGTCTGGTGCCTTATCTCGAATGTGCTCCACTTCCCGAACGATAGAATTTTCTGATCTATTCTGAATGATGCGTCCTTCGTGCTCAGTAATAGAGCAGAACGTGCATCCACCGAAACAACCTCTTTGAATCGTGACAGAAAATCTAATCATGTCAAAGGCTGGAATTTTTTCCTTGCCATAACTAGGATGGGGTTCTCGTGCATACGGTAGTTCATAGAGCTGATCCATTTCAGCCATTTCGAGAGGGATTGGTGGCGGATTGATCCATACATCACGGTCACCGTGACGCTGTACAAGAATTCGCGCATTACCGGGATTCGATTCGAGATGTAACACTCGAGAGGTGTGCGCATACATTATCGGATCATCGCGCACGGAGTCATACGAAGGCAATCGAACAACCACTTTTTCTCGAGAAATATTTTTTGTTTGAATAACGGCAGGTTTGTCGTCATTTTGTTTCGATGTGTTTGGCGTCACCATTTGGTAAGGATCTACCGGTGGAGAAAGCTTGCCAGGTTTATCCAGAGTCGTAGAGTCTTGTTCAACCCATTCTGGTCCGATCGCATCAACGATGTAAACAGTACCTCTGACGTCAGTGACTTCTTTGACCGGTGTGCCAGAGGCAATGCGGTGCGCCACATCAACAAGTGCTCGTTCGGCATTTCCAAATAGCAGGATATCCGCCTTCGCATCCATTAAAACAGAGCGTCGAACCTTTTCTGACCAGTAATCAAAATGGGCGATACGCCTTAGACTTGCTTCGATCCCCCCTAAAATGATAGGGACTTTTTTGTAAGCTTGTCTGACTTTCTGGCTNTAGACGATGACGCTTCGATCCGGCCTTTTGCCTGGAGCTGCATTTGGAGTGTACGCGTCATCGGTCCGAATTTTCTTATCGGAGGTGTACCGATTTACCATTGAATCCATGTTGCCTGCAGTAACGCCGAAAAATAATTTCGGCTCTCCGAGAACCTTAAACGCATCCAGACTATGCCAGTCTGGTTGCGCAATGATTCCAACTCTGAATCCTTGATTTTCTAAAAGTCGTCCAACAATTGCCATTCCAAAGCTGGGGTGATCGACGTAAGCGTCACCTGTCACGAGAATGATGTCGCATTGATCCCACCCCAATGCATCCATTTCGTCTTTCGACATGGGCAGGAATGGGGCGCTACCAAATCGTTTGGCCCAATATTTTTTATATTGGAATATGCTTTGTGGCGCGTTCATTGGTCTGGATACATAATTGGGCGAATAAGCGGTAGTTTAAAGTATTACAGGTCATATCTCGAATGGTTTTCGATAATTCGCCACTCGCCAGGCGATAGCCCATCGATAGAGAGTTCACCAATAGAGCGACGCACGAGTCGNAAAGTGGGATGACCAACAGCTGCAGTCATTTTACGTACTTGTCGATTCCGGCCTTCAATGAGCCCTAATTCTATCCAGGCAGTTGGAATGGCCTTGCGGTATCGAATCGGTGGATTTCTTTCCCATATTTTCGGTTCACTGATGCGTCTTGCGGTGGCCGGACGTGTCATGCGCCTTGCAATTGTTACGCCTTGCTCAAGTTGTGCAATAGCCATATCGTTTGGTTCGCCTTCAACCTGAGCCCAATAGGTCTTCTTTTTCTCAAATTTAGGATCAGACAATCTTCTTTGCAATTGGCCATCATCGGTAAGAATAAGTAGGCCCTCACTGTCTAAATCAAGACGACCAGCGGGGTATACTTTTTTGATNTCGATNTAGTCCGANAGTGTTGCTCGATTACTTTCATCGGTAAATTGGGAAAGAACACCGAACGGTTTATTAAAAAGTAAGATCAAAATGTTCCCTCTGATGTTCCTGCTCTTTTTGAAGCCGGCTCAGCTTGATTCTAGAGGATATCANGCACCGTGCAGTGTATACTATCAACGTACGTATTGTACTTACACATTTTTTTTTAATTCTATTAAAAGAGATCTAAACCATTATGTCTTATAGATTTTTCTCCTTAAAATTTCTAACTATTAGCCTGTGCTTGGTCGGGTTGTTTAATATCTTATCTTTGCGAACTGCAGATGCTGCCGGTTCCGTTGCAATGCAAGCGGCCAGTCTTATGAAGTTGGCTCCTCAGGCCTATAACATGGGTATGCGTAATGGAAATGCTGACAAGTGGAACCAATATTTTGAGTCGAAATCACGTCGCTCNATGCCGGGTTCTNTAATTGAAGGTGCTTCAGCCATAGAGGCTTACTATAAGTGGGAGTTTGAAACTTTCAAGGCGAAGTGGACAACCAAGCGAGTCACCGTNCAAGACCTTATCGGAGCTATGGANTACGAGTGGTCTGCGACTCACAAATCCTCGGGTGATAAGATTAAGATTAACGGAGTGGCTATTTTTGAACTTGGGATGAGTGGCAAGGTCAAGAATTTAGATTTCTATTTTGATACGGCGCCGGTGGCAAAATATTTTAAGGATGCGCCGGGATTAAATTGAGGGTAAACAATGAGAGATATTGGTTTTTTAAAAGTGTCATCCTTTTTAGCTTCGGCAATATTTTGTATTAGTACTGTTTTTGGTGGTACAGCGCTCGCAGAGGAAATTTCCGAATGTCCCAAAGACGAACTATGGATGGAGTGTCGGGCAGCTCAGGGTGATGTGCTTGCTATATATGTCGTTGCTCGTGATTCCTATGACCTAGCTTATGCGCAGGTTAAAGAGCAAGGTCTTGCTGATTTTACCCAGGCATTAATGATGGGCCGGCAGCTCGTGGATATGGAGGAGAGGAATGGTGGACGTTTACTTAAGATGATTCATCTTCAACTTAGCTGGGGAAATCATATTGATCGAGACCAGGCCTTAGCGTGGTTAAAAGAAGATCGAGATCAGCGTGATCTGGATTATCTGCCGGTGCTAATTAATCGGTTGGCGCCTGGTCATACTCAGTAAATTAACTGAAACAGAAAAAAAGGCAGCTCTTCGAGCTGCCTTTTTTATGAGAATAATACAAGTCTAGTAACAGTATTTACTGGTGCTCTTGGCAACCGATTTTCCATTCGACGCTAGCCTCGAGTGGCTCTTTACATCTCAATTCATTCAAGATGAAGTCTGTCATTACGTATAAGTTCTCGTCGCTGAAGTCCCCTTCAAACGCAGGCATTCCTAATGCGGTGCGTCCATACTTGATTGTGGCCATTAACATTTCACGCGGCAACGGTGTCTTCCTTAAATTTTTACCCCATCCGCCCTCGCTATGTCCTCCTTGCCCCATATATTTGTGGCAGGTAATACAGTAGCGATCAAATAGTTGTCGTCCTCCAGGCCCTCTTTTCTTGATCTTAGGTCGTTCGGCCTGAGCGGTTTTTGTAACGTCGGTGGTTATGTCTAGTGTGAGCACTAAACTGAACGCAATAAAAGAACCAATTAGCCCTGTTATCGTTCGCTTAAGCAATATTTTCATCATCATTAAAAAGCCTAATATCTCGTTGTTTCAATATCTTTGGGACGAATCCCAGATTTAAAAACTTACGGGACCGTAAAGGTCCCGTAAGTTCGTACTATTTACCTCTATTTCCGTAACTACCGATTTAAATTAATTTGGTAGCTCGAAGACATAAAGGACATTACTAGGAACCTGAGCTTTAAGTTCAGGTGTAGCGCTAACGAACCACTGAGGCCAAGCACCACCTAGTCCAACCTCAATCGCAATGTACTGCTTACCACCAGCCATGTAGGTCATTGGTGGCGCATTAATTGCGGATCCGGTCTCGAATCTCCATAGCTCTTCTAAGGTTACCGCATCGTGCGCAACTACTGCACCTTCAGCATAACCGGAGAATACGAGTCCACCAGCGGTGGTTAGTAGCCCGCCTAACTGAGGATACTTTGTTGAATGCTTCGCTACGACTTTACCGGTTTGTACGTCAATCGCAGTGATGCTTCCCCAAATACGTCCGCAATCTGGATCTTCATATGTTGAGTAAGGTGCACCTCCGAGGAACAACTGCCGTGGCTTATGTTGTCCAGGAATAGTTACCTCAGTAAACGCCTTATTACATCCATCAATTGTTGGAATGTAGTAGTAGTTAGTTTGAGGGCTGTACGCTGTTGGCGGCCAGTTTTTTCCACCCATATGTCCAGGCTTCAAAGTACCTTCGATGGTTCCACGGCCTTCGGTGGCAGTACCACGCATAGCAGCAGTTCCAGGAACGTACGTTTGAACGTCTTTGTTGGGATCATAAGTGTTAGGTCTGCAGTTTTCATCAAGACCACCACTCCAGTTTAGCTCCTCAACGAATTGAGTTGCCCACAAACATTTACCTGTTACGCGGTCAAGTGCATACGCATAGCCATTTCTGTTTGCGTGCAAAGTAGCGCGCTGGAATTTACCTTCGATGTTCGTGTCAACAAAAGTGTTTTCGTTGATAGAGTCGAAATCATAAGGATCGTTTGGTGTGTGCTGGAAACCCCAAACAATTTCTCCACTGTCCGCATCCACAGCAATAGTACTGTCTGTCCAAAGGTTATCGCCTGGACGATATGCTGAATCCCAGTCAGGACCTGGATTTGCTGTACCCCAAACAATGATGTTTAGTTCTGGATCCCATGAACCTGTAACCCAAGTTGTACCGCCACCTGTTTTCCAAGCGCCGTAATCATCTTTCCAAGTCTCTGAGCCTGGCTCACCCGGTGCAGGGATGGTATAAGTTCTCCATACTTGCTCGCCAGTCTTGATATCCATAGCTTCTAAGTATCCACGAACACCAAATTCAGCGCCGGCCATACCGGTAACAACTTTATCACCAGCAATTAGTGGTGCGCCTGTGATGGTCTCACCGTTACCTGGATCAGCTACTTGAGCTTCCCAGACAAGCGTACCGTCGATTTTGTTAAGCGCTAGGATTCGACCATCAATAACCGGAGAAATGACATAGTCATCCGCTAGAGCAACACCTCGGTTGTTAATACCGCAGCATGCAACAGTGGTAGCGTAGTCTCTATCTGGAGCTGGGTCATAAATCCACACGATACGAGGGCTTCCGCCGTTTGTATCAAGCTTAGTTACAACACCCCAGCCGGTGGTGAGATATAAGAATCCGTCTTCAGCAATTGGTGTGCCTTCCAAGCCCGCAAATGGAAAAGCAATAACTTCTTTTCCGCCGCCTTGTGTTCCACCCATCGCGTAAGTAAATGCGACTTTAAGATCCTGAACATTATCTTTGTTTATGTGTGCAAGACCTGAGTAGCGGTGAGCCTCCAAGTTTCCGTGGTGGTTCAGCCAGTTTTCAGGTTCTTTTTCACTGTTTACAAGACGATCAGTAGTAACAGTTCCAGCTATTGCTGAAAAAGCTAGCGTTGCGCCAGCTAATGCTACTCCGAAACGCCCGAGTGACGTTTTGAGTTTCATTAAATCTCCTCCCGAAGAATTATTAATACATAGACCTTGATTTGGATTGCAAATCAAAGCGCTTTGGATGGCGATGAATCTTTTTTGTATTCAGAATGCATCTCTATCCATAACTTTATTTTATACCACTAGGCGTCTTGGTCAAGAGGATTTGCTCGTTATTTGAGTCTTCGAGCTGAGTCAAAATAAGCCTAAATGGCTACGGGCAGCGCATCGTATGTTCGCATTGTGAAATTTTATAACTATTTTTGTCATACAAGATTTGTGGGATATCTGCAATCCATTGATTTTTATAAATTATAAACAATATGGAGCATTCACGAATTGCGATAATGTCCACCAAATCAGCGAACCATTTTGGTGGATTCATTGATTTTATTCACGATGACATGAAGATTTAGCGTTAAATCTGGTTAAAACTTTCCAAATTTTAAATAGGCTTCTTTAGGGTCCATTCCAGCCATAATTGCTTTCCTCACGGCATTTTCCGTATTCATTACTAATTCTGCTTGGGTGATTGTCTCTTCAGCGCGCTCATGAGGGATGACTACGGCTCCGTCTAAGTCCGCGAGAAGATAGTCGTCTTTCCGGATCGTACAATTACCGATGATTATAGGAGCTCCTAGTTTTGTTGGTATCCATCGACCCACAACATCCTTCGGAGTATTGAATGAACAAAATACGGAGAAATTCAGCTCTTTGATAATTGAGACGTCACGACAACCACCATCTACTAAATAACCGATGACGCCCCGTTTTTGTAACGTTTCCGCTGAGAGCTCGCCCATTAGGGCCACCTCGGTGGTATTCGGTTGGCACACCCCTACATAATCTTGAGGAATGCTCGAGAGGAGGGACGTCCATTCAATGAGGGTGTCGTGCGGAGTATGGCTAGTCGTGATTTCTCCTTCGATGGTAAAGATCTTACCCGCTAATTTTTGGCTTGATTCAATAGGCTTGATGGTATTCGGTAGGACGAAGTCGTCGCATCCGATCTGGCAGAGAACGTCATGCACGGCTGATGCATGCAATTGTGACAGTCTATCTGTCAGCGTTTGTTTCTCCATAAAACTCACTCCCATTTATGATTATTCAGAATCTTTCATGTTTGCTGCTCATCAATTTATCGGCGATGGTAGAGCCACCCCAATACTTGATGCCCATTGACTAAGAGCGGGCATAATCGAAGGATGAAGCGTTATCCCATGTTTCAGTTGGTGTTGTCGTTTCTTGAGCCCTTCTTGGCCAGGCATACGGACGGGATTTTTGGGGTCAATCGGCGTTGACTTCAAACAGGCTTCTTTGATCCAGCTGGATTGTCTTGTAAATTGAGTAATGCCTCCGAATAGAGCTGGATTTAAGACCTGTAGGAAAACTTCCCCAGTCCATTTGCTAACGTTGTCTGCCCGGCCGTGCCCTGACAGGCCTTGAGTTAGCGCCTCAACCATCAATCCTAGAGCGAAGCCCTTGTGCCCGTATTCCAAACCGCCTATTGGTAATAACGCTCCTTTTTTATCTGATGTGATAACGCTAGGGTCATTGGTGGGCCTGCCCTTGTAGTCGATAAGCCAAGGACCGTTCAGTTTCTTTTGAGTTTGTGTCGTTCGGCCGACCATGCCGTTGGTGGTGATGGACGTAGAAACATCGATCAATATGGGTTCATCATCGGTTGGCCATCCGACAGCAATTGGATTGGGAGTCAGTGCTCCAGTGATCCCACCAAAAGGTGCAACCGATTTATTTTCAGGGGCGGAAGACATAATAATTGCCACCATGTTGTTTTCGGTAGCTTTTAAAAGATAGGCTGCCAAACAGGCAATATGGTGTCCACCCGCGATTGTAACCGTGCAAGTGCCGTAGGTTTCTGCTCGATTAACTGCAAGATCCATTGCTTTGGAAGTGAGCCAAGTTCCTGGGAGTCGTTTCCCATCCCAAGCAATCGCAGCAGGAAGGTCGTTGATCACATCAGGTTCTCCTGTAACTGCCATAGCCCCTGATTTTATATCCGATAAGTAAGGGGCGAGAAGTTGCAACCCATGCGTGTCGTGACCAAGTAGATCCCCTTCAAGCAGCACGTCAGCAATTACTGTGGACTTAGCTCCATCCATTCCCGAACCGTTTAGAAGTGAAGTTGCAAGTTTTTTTAGCCCTTCATAGGCATAACAGTTTTGCATTAACGTGTTCGGGCTGCTAATTGTTGCCGCATTACATCATGATGATCTGTCTGACGGTGTGACCCGATTGCAGCCGGTCAAATCCTTCATTGATATCCTCCAGTTTTAAATGATCACTCATCAATTGATCAACTGGTAGCATGCCACTTTTGTATAAGTTGATGTAACGAGGTACATCTCTCGAAGGCACGCACGAACCCACATAGCTGCCTTTTACGGTGCGTTCTTCTGCGGTTAGATTGACGTGCTGAAGTTCCCAGCGGGCTTCAGGGTGAGGAAGTCCTGCGGTAACAGTAGTCCCGCCTCGCCTGGTGATGCGGTATGCTAATTCCATAGCCTGTACCGAACCAGCCATCTCAAAGCCAAAATTTACGCCGCCATTGGTTAATTCCTTAACTTTTTCAATCGCGTCATCGTCTTTTGCGTTGACTGTAGCGGTAGCGCCCAATCTTCTCGCTATTTCCAGTTTGTCGTCATGAACATCCAAAGCAATGATTTGTTCAGCGCCAGCAACTTTTGCACCGAGTAGTGCGTTGAGACCCACGCCTCCCAGACCAACCACGGCAACCGAGGAGCCCGGAAATACGCCGGCCGTATTTAGTGCTGCACCAACTCCGGTGAGAACCGCACATCCGAATAAAGCTGCTTCATCAAATGGCAAACTTTTATCGATCTTCACAAGGGACCCTCGATTAACCACGCAGAACTCAGCGAACGCAGAAACGCCAACATGATGGTAGACCGGTTGACCGTTTTGACTTAGACGTATTCCTCCACCAAGCAGTGTTCCGTCGCCGTTGGACTTTTGTCCTGGTTCGCATCTGCCAGGATGGCCCTCTTTGCACGAGATGCATTCACCGCAACTCGGCGCGAAGATCAATGCGACGTGATCGCCGACTTCGATGTCCGTAACTCCTGGCCCACATTCAACCACGATGCCCGCTGCTTCATGACCTAAAATCATGGGCATGGGTCTTGGTCTGTTGCCGTTTACACTAGATAGGTCGGAGTGACAGAGGCTTGCGGCCTTGATCTGTATGAGTAGCTCTCGCTCTTGGGGGGCTGCTATTTCTACTTCTTCGATCCTCATGGGTTTTGATTCCGCATAAGGTTGGTCGGCGCCCATTTGGCGGATGACCGCTGCTTTCATTTTCATAGATTGTGTCCTTAAAGTTCTAAAGCCGTTAGTAAGTTGTTCGCCCACCAGAGGCATCAAATACCGCGGCGGTGCTAAAAGAGCAATCCTCAGTGCAAAGCCACGCAATTAATGATGCGAGTTCCTCTGCTGTGCCCAAGCGACCCATGGGTATTTTCGATTTCATGTAGTCGATATGGCTCTGTGAGACTTGTTCGAGAATCGGTGTATCGACCGTTGTAGGCGTGACGGCATTAACCAATACGCCAGTCGTTGCTAATTCTTTACCGAGTGATCTTGTCAGCGCAATGACGCCTGCTTTCGCAGCAGAATAAGCTGATGCAGTCGGGTTTCCCTCTTTGCCGGCAACTGAGGATAGATTTACGATTCGACCATATGAGTTATGCAACATGTGCGGTACGACTGCACGACACGCTAAAAACACGCCAATCAGGTTGACATCTATGACTTGTTTCCATATTTCTGTCGGATAATCTTTTAACGGCTCATTGACTCCATTGATGCCAGCTGAATTTACGAGAATATCAATTTTAGAATGACTTTTAAGTGTAAGTTCCAGAGCTTGATAAACAGCTTCTTCGCTTGCCATGTCCACTTGAATACACTGTGATTCTTTTTCGAATTTCTTAAATTTATCAGTTTGTACATCCCAAATGACCACATTTGCACCCGAGCTGATCATTCTGCGCACTGTTGCCTCGCCAATACCTGAAGCCCCTCCCGTAACAATTGCTGTCCTATTGTTCAGATCTAGCTGATTCATGATGATAACCTTAGTTTGAGTTAGTTNAAGAATAGTGCATTTTTTCTTTTTATTTCTTATATTTTGGTTCGCCTACGAGAATTATCTTAGGTGATTATAATGGCTGAAAATGTAGGTCTTTGCATAAATTCGAATTGAAAGGGCTATCGGTTCACTAGCCCAAGGTATCGTTCATCGAGATTAACGACGGGGAATAAAGATGACAAAAAAGGTCAAAGCCGCAATCATTGGCTCTGGAAATATTGGCACAGATTTAATGATGAAAATCATGAGGCAGGGACAATTTCTCGAAATGGGTGCCCTAGTCGGTATTGATGCGCAATCTGATGGTTTGGAACGGGCAAAGAAGAATGGCGTTTTTACCACCTCTGAAGGGGTCGTCGGACTGACTAAAGATCCTGTAATGTCAGATATTGAGGTCGTTTTTGATGCGACTTCGGCGGGTGCGCATATAGAAAATGATCGCGTGATTCGTTCAATTAAGCCTGACGTGAAGATGGTTGATTTAACGCCCGCAGCAATTGGTCCTTATTGCGTACCCGTTGTAAATCTAGAGCAACACCTAGATGCGCCTAATGTGAATATGGTGACGTGCGGTGGGCAAGCCACTATACCCATAGTGGCAGCAGTGTCGGGTGTGGCTGAAGTGCACTATGCTGAAATTATTGCATCTATCTCTAGTCGCTCGGCTGGGCCCGGTACTCGAGCCAATATTGATGAGTTTACGGAAACCACTTCGAAGGGTATTGAGGTTATTGGAGGGGCCAAGAAGGGTAAGGCAATAATTATTCTGAATCCGGCGGAGCCCCCGATGTTAATGAGAGACACGGTGTATGTTTTGTCCGCAGAGGCTGATTCAACAAAAATAGAACGAGCGATTGAGGATATGGTTGCCAAAGTCCAAGCTTACGTTCCCGGCTATCGTCTGAAGCAGCGAGTCCAGTTCGAGGAGTTTGGTCCTGATAGTCCTTGCCGAATTTCTGGTGTTGGTGAATTGAGTGGTATTAAAACAACCGTTTTTCTCCAAGTAGAGGGTGCTGCTCATTATCTGCCTTCTTACGCGGGAAATTTGGACATCATGACGTCTGCGGCGCTTGCCACAGGTGAGAAGCTTGCCGAGCGAGCGCTCGAACAGATCTCCACGGTTGCAGTCTGAGGAATGGAGTTGAAAAATGAATAAAAAAATATATATTTCAGATGTGACTCTGCGCGATGGATCACACGCGATTCGCCATCAATACGGGATTGACCATGTTAAAAGTATCGCGAGGGCCTTAGATGAGGCGAACGTTGATTCAATAGAAGTCGCACATGGCGACGGATTACAAGGATCATCATTTAACTACGGGTTTGGGCGGCATACAGATGTAGAGTGGATTGCAGCGGTTGCGGAAGAATTGTCTATCGCTAAAGTCGCGACATTACTGATACCGGGGATAGGAACAATTCACGACTTAAAGGCAGCTTATGATGCTGGAGCGAGAGTTGTCCGTGTGGCAACTCATTGCACAGAGGCTGATATTTCAAAGCAGCATCTTGAATATGCAAGAGAGATCGGCATGGAGCCTGTTGGATTTTTGATGATGAGTCACATGAACAGCCCCTCTGGTCTCGCGAAACAAGCAAAATTGATGGAAAGTTACGGCGCAGTTTGTGTGTACGTGGTTGATTCAGGGGGAGCACTAAATATGAACGACGTCCGTGATCGCTTCAAGGCGATTAAAGACACTCTAAAACCTGAGACACAAACGGGGATGCATGCGCACCATAACCTCAGTCTTGGAGTGGCTAATTCGATCGTGGCGGTGGAGGAGGGCTGCGATCGTATCGATGCGAGTTTGGCTGGCATGGGCGCTGGAGCGGGTAATGCACCGTTAGAAGTTTTCGTTGCCGCAGCGGATCGTCTTGGATGGAATCACGGTTGCGATTTATATAAGTTGATTGACGCCGCAGAAGATATTGTTCGGCCCTTACAAGACCGGCCTGTGCGGGTTGATCGCGAAACACTCGCTTTGGGATACGCTGGGGTGTATTCAAGCTTTTTATTGCATGCCGAGAAAGCTGCTAGTCAGTATGGATTAAAGACCATTGATATATTAGTCGAGCTTGGTCGTAGAAGGATGGTTGGTGGTCAAGAGGATATGATCGTAGATGTAGCACTTGATTTGTTAAACGAACAAAAAAAAGTAGTTGAGTCTTAGCTCTAAGACTCAATTTGCCGTCCGACTAGTTCAGCGATGGCTAAACTAGCGGTTAAGCCCGGAGACTCTATCCCGAACAGATTAATCAGGCCTTTCATCTGATGGTCTTCATAAGATTGAATTAAAAAATCAGCAGCTGGTTCATTAGGACCGGATATTTTTGGCCTAATTCCCGTGTAGCCGGGCTGTAACTGATTTCTTCCCACTGATGGCCAATATCGACGAATGGCGTCATAAAAAAGTTGCTTCCTAGACTCGTCAAAAGAATAGTCAATTCCTTCTATCCAATCTAGATCTGGCCCAAATCTTGCGGCCCCTCCCATATCAACTGTGACGTGAACACCGAGTGACGCTTTACGTGCAACTGGGTAAACGAGATGGGTGAAAGGGTTACGGCCCGATAATGAGTAGTAGTGAGCCTTCGCATAATAAGGTTGGGGAATAGATGTTTCATCCAATTCTGCGATGGTTCTCGCTACATCACATGCATATAAACCCGCCGCATTAATGACAACGCTTGCTTTTATTTCGTGGGCATTGAGACCTGTTGTTTTGACAATGAATTTGTCTCCTTGAGGCTTTATGGATGCAATGGAGGTTTGATACACCACGAGTCCCCCCGCGTTCTCCGTATCTCCCAGAAGGCTCAGCATATAACTATGTGAGTCGATAATGCCAGTGGATGGAGAGAAGACCGCACCTACACTACTAACTTCTGGTTCCAGTTCTGCCACCTCGCTTTGGCTTAGCCAAATGAGGTCGTCAACGCCGTTATCACTTGCTTTATCGATATATTGTTTTACGGTTTCGATCTCAAAATCTTCTGTTGCGACAATCAATTTTCCAGTGCGTTTATGCGGAATGCTGCGAAGATTGCAGTATTCATAAAGTAGTTGTTTTCCTTCAACACACAGTTGGGCCTTAAGCGAGTCTTTAGGATAGTAAATTCCAGCGTGAATTACTTCGGAATTTCGTGAGCTGGTATGAAGCCCAAAAGCGTCTTCTTTCTCGATAATGAGGACATCCCGCCCCTCGAGTGCTAACGCGCGGGCAATGGATAGACCCACTACTCCTGCACCAATAATTACACATTCGATTTGATCCACTTCGACTATAAATCCTTAATTTCTTATTTTGATAGCATCTGGGATAATATGTTTACACTCTATTCTAACGTCGTAATCCAGTGAGTTTTCAAGAAGGTCTAAAAAGATTATTAGCAAGTAACTTTTGCGAAGAGCTAAAAGAATGTCTTCGCAGTCTAGACCCATCTGATTGGCCCAGTTGTGACGTACTCAATAATTTATTATGTGAGCGAACCGAGACTATCGTAAACACGAATGGCATTGATATCCAATTTGTGCCCCAGTATGAACGACCGAAAAGTTTCGAAACAGGTTTTGAGCAACGTGCTTTTTTATCGGGAGAGGTCCAGGTTCGACCCGAGAATTGGCATGACCTATTGAATGCGTTGATTTGGTTGCTATTTCCAAAATCCAAAGCAGTACTTAACGCGCGACATTACAANGTTTTGGAGACTGATCAGTCTCTAGGTCGTTCTCCCGAGGGTGATGCGCTCACACTGTTTGATGAGGAGGGCGTGATTGTATTGTCTCGTAACGTCGAATTAACTCGTTTACTGACAGATTTTCGCTGGGTAGAGCTTTTTCACAAACGTAGGNATGAGGTTTTGTCGGACATGTCATTCTATGTTTTTGGGCACGCTCTTTTAGAGAAGACGATANACCCTTATGTTGGNATGACAGGNAAGGCCTTGATCATCAATCAGCCTTATNATGCATTCGANTCCAGTTCGAGTGGGTCNAAGATCGATGTGGATAACGTGCTNTTGGGTCTGGTGTCGGATCAAAGGTTGTTTAAGTCTGGCCGTGAGTTTTCGCCGTTACCGATGCTCGGACTGCCTGGTTGCTGGGATGAAAATGAGAAATTAGATTTTTATCTGAATGAATCATACTTTCGCCCTAAGAAGTTGGGATAAAAGTTCGTTGCATAAAAGCTCTCAAGGCCACTAATTATTGAGCTCTCGGATTGACAGGGTTCGAGCGTAAAAATACACTTCTGATATCAAAAATTTAGAACTTGTCTAAAGTTTGATAGTCTATGAACATGTTATGACTTTAATTCACATCTGCCAATGCAGCTGTGAGGCAACATTTAACTGTAATTGAATAACGAAAAGGGAGATTTCCAATGGCGGATTTAAAAGGTTCAAAGACCGAGCAAAGTCTAAAGGATGCGTTTGCAGGTGAATCGCAAGCAAACAGACGATATTTGTACTTTGCAAACAAAGCAGACGTTGAAGGCCAAAATGATGTGGCAGCAGTCTTCCGTTCAACTGCTGAGGGCGAGACCGGGCACGCGCATGGTCATTTAGAGTACCTCGAGCAGGTGGGTGACCCGGCTACTGGATTACCAATTGGAGGTACACGGGATAATCTAACTGCTTCAGTTGCTGGTGAGACTCACGAATACACAGATATGTATCCAGGAATGGCCAAGACTGCCCGTGATGAAGGTTTCGACGAAATCGCTGACTGGTTTGAAACTCTGGCGAAAGCTGAGCGGTCTCATGCCAACCGGTTTCAAAAAGCTTTGGATGCTTTAGAGGATTAAATCTGAATCCATCGTTTTTTGGTAGGTATAAGCGTGAGTGCAAAGTGATTTCACTCACGCTTTTTTGTGGATTTTAAAGTTTATGGTGGAAGTTTTATGAAAGAAGGAAGCCTTGAGGCGCCCACTCGGCATGCCCTAAATTGGGAAGATGAGGACTTCTATAAAGAAGAGCCGTTGAATGCAGAGCTCGAGAGGGTTTTTGATATATGTCATGGATGCCGACGGTGCGTTAATTTATGCACCACATTCCCCACGTTATTCGATTTAATCGATGAGAGCGCCACTATGGAGGTCGATGGTGTGGCGAAGGAAGATTATTCAAAAGTAGTTGATAAGTGCTACTTATGTGACATGTGTTACATGAGTAAATGTCCGTATGTGCCGCCCCACGAATGGAATGTTGATTTTCCGCATTTGATGCTTAGGGCCAAAGCGCAAAAATTCAAGAAGGGTGACGCTAAGTTTCGGGATAAATTGCTGTCAAGTACTGATGCGCTGGGTAAGTTATCTTCGATACCGGTGGTTGTTCAGACAATAAATGCGGTGAACTCAAATAAACTAACTCGAAACGTGATGGAGAAGACCCTCGGGATACACAAGGACCGAAAGTTACCTAAATATGCAGGAAAGACTTTTCGATCCCGACTGCCTCAATCTGAGGAATTGGCGCCTCAAGATGGTCAGAGAACGTTAGGGAAGGTAGCTGTTTTTGTTACGTGTTACGTCAACTATAACGAGCCGAATATCGGCGATGATTTATTTAAGGTGCTCGAACACAACAAGGTTCCAACGGTCGCGGTGCAAAAAGAGGCCTGTTGTGGCATGCCNAAATTAGAATTGGGCGACCTGGATGCCGTTAAGAGTTTAAAAGAGAAAAATATTCCTCAAATGGCGAAGTACGCCCGCGATGGTTACGCCTTAATGACCTCCGTTCCCTCATGCACGTTGATGTTTAAGCAAGAACTCCCGCTGCTATTCCCGAACGATGAAGAAGTGCTGTTGGTAGCAGCGGCGATGGTCGACCCATTTGAGTACATGGTGTTACGTGATCGTGACGGTTTACTCAACACCGACTTTAAAGAATCGTTGGGTCAGGTTTCGTACCACGTGCCTTGTCATTTGCGTGTACAAAACATTGGTCTTAAAACCAAGGAAATGCTGGAACGAGTACCTGATACTGTGGTCAATACCGTAGAGCGATGTTCTGGGCACGATGGCACATGGGGTGTCAAGAAGGAGTACTTTGAGGATTCGATGAAAATCGGCCGACCTGTATTCCGTCAGATGGGTGAAAAGACACCGCAGTACATCAGTTCAGATTGTGCTATTGCTGCTACACACATAATGCAAGGGATGGAAGCAAAGCAGGATGTGAGTGAGGTGAAAAAACGTCATCCGATCACATTATTGAGGATTGCATACGGGTTATAAAAATCGGAGAGTAATAAAAATGTTGAGTAGAACAAGTTTAATGTCATTAGAGGAATATGCAAAACGTAGACCTTCCTTTCGCGCTGAGGTTATGGAACACAAAAAGGTGAGAAAGATCCATCTTGGAGAGCATGTAACCTTGTTATTTGAGGATGCGCTAACGGTTCAATATCAGGTTCAAGAGATGTTGCGAATCGAGCGAATTTTCGAAGAAGAGGCGATTGATGAGGAGCTTCATGCTTACTTACCTTTAGTTCCTGACGGAAGTAACTGGAAGGCTACACTCTTAATTGAATATCCAGATGAGGCCGAGAGAAAGGTTGCGCTCTCAAAGCTGATCGACTTGGAGGATAGGGTGTGGGTGCGTGTTCCTGGTTTTCAGAAGGTCTTTCCGCATGCCGATGAGGATTTAGATAGAGAAAACGGGGAAAAAACCTCATCTGTTCACTTTCTGCGCTTCGAATTGACTGCTGACATGAAGAAGTCGCTATTACATGGTTCAGCCCTGAGTATAGGTGTGGATCACCCGAATTACAAAGTAGAGATAGAAGAAGTCCCGGAAAAGCTTCGCGACTCACTCGCCGGTGATTTGAGCGTGCAATAGCAAGTATCAAATTCATGTAGTCTCGTACCAGTAATTTTGTTATAAACTAATTCATATCGTGGATTAGTTCTATGACGATTTATGATTGGTAATATTGAGAAGAAGCTCAAGGAGTTGGAGTTACCCATTGAAATTGTGCTCTGGGATGGATCCCGCATTGGCGCGGTCAGCAATCCTGAGGTGAAACTCTCGCTCAAGTCGCAGATGGCGGCGCTCGCCCTGAGTAGGCCGACACTTGGAAAACTCGCGCGAGCATACGTACGTGGCACAATTGATATTGAGGGAGACGCTCGCCAAACACTGGTGCTAGGTGAAAAACTAGTCGCGGATACCTCTACAACCTATAAAAAACGTTTAGATTTCTTGAAGCGTTGGCGACACACGAAACCTGCTGATCGTCAATCAATCCAGAGTCACTATGATGTCGGAAACGAGTTTTATGGATTATGGTTAGATCAACAGCGTGTATATTCTTGCGGTTACTTTAAAAAAGAAAACGACACTTTAGATATGGCCCAGGAGCAAAAGCTCGACCATATCTGTAAAAAACTCGCGTTAAAGCCAGGTGAAAAAATGCTGGATATAGGCTGTGGGTGGGGCGCCCTAATCACTTGGGCGGCGAAGCATTATGGCGTTGAGGCATTGGGTATTACTTTATCCAAGGAGCAACATGAATACGCAACGGAAAAAATTAAGCGGTTGGGACTTGAGGGCACATGCCGAGTAGAGCTTCTAGACTATCGTGATTTATCCTTTGAGGGTTATTTCGACAAGGTGTCGAGTGTCGGCATGTTTGAGCATGTCGGCAAAGGTAACCTTCCAGTTTATTTTAAAAAAATTTATACGTTGTTAAAGCCTGGTGGTTTAGTCATGAATCACGGAATTACTACAAATTCAACCGAAGACCATGCATTGGGTAGCGATATAGGCAGCTTTGTGGATGAATATGTTTTTCCAGGTGGCGAGCTCGTTCACGTCTCTACTGTTCTGAGAGAGGTAGCTCAATCTGGTATCGAAGTTTGGGACGCTGAGAGTTTAAGGCCGCACTACGCAAAAACGCTCTGGCATTGGGTTGATCGGCTAGAAAAAAACGAGAGCGAGGCGAAATCGATCATTGGAGAGGAGCGTTACAGAATATGGAGAATATACATGGCAGGTTCAGCTCACGCCTTTGAGCGTGGTTGGATTTCTATTTTCCAAATATTAGGCACAAAGCCCCTAGCTTCGGGTAAAGTCTCGTATCCATTGACTAGACAGCACATTTATCTTTAAAAATCGAAATGCCCCTACTCTCAGCACGGTTTAAATCGACTGTAGTTAGTTTTATTGGTTTCATCTGGTTGTTCTCCTTGCCAATCGCCAGCAATATAAGTGAAGTGCTTGCGCAAGCGAACGATCCGCGTAACGATCCGCGTGGCGCCCCTAGAGTTTATAAGTACGAAGCTCCAGAGGTTTGGCAGGAGTCTGCTATTGACTTGCCTACTCTTTCTTCAAAAAGTAGCTTCAGTCAATATCAGACAAGAAGTCAAACTGGATTTAATTTTTATGTCGACGTGTCTTCGATCACTTATGCGGCGGATGGTGTGGTGCGTATGGGCTTACTCGCCATATCCCCTAAAGGTAGCGTAAATATTACTTACGAGGGTTTCAGATGCGAAACTAGAGAAAATAAACTTTACGCGTTAAGTTGGGCGTTTGAAGGTGAATGGATAACAGCCAAGCGGACGAAATGGAGAGCAATTAGCTCTAAACTGCCGAACAGCTATAGGAGCGATTTAATGGAGTACTACATTTGTAATGGGAGCTTGACTTTGAATGAAACCCTTTTAAGAAAATTATTAAAAAAAGGAGAGATGAACCAGCATGATGGCCTGAGAGGGAAAGAATTTTAGGAGGCAGATTTTCGTCTATTTGTCCAAAGCTAAATTGTCTCTACTAATAAGCTCTAAATCCTCAACATACCCAAGAGTCTCCTCTATTTTCTCGGATGACATCCCTTTTATTTGATTAGTTTCGTCAAAATTGTAGTTAATGAGTCCATAGGCAATTACGTCCCCATCTTGATTAGTGCACGTTACAACATCTCCTCTATCAAAATTTCCTGCTGTTGCTATAACTCCGATAGGTAGTAGGCTTTTATTGTTCAAAGTTATGGCGCGTATCGCACCTTCATCTAGGATCACCGACCCTCGAACTTGCAAATGATTACTGAGCCACTGTTTTCTTGCTGTCATAACTGGCCGGGATGTTTTCAAACGAGTTCCGACATCGTCTCCAGCGATGATTCTCATTAAAACATTAGTTTCTTTGCCGTTCGCAATTATGGTGTCTGTACCACTTCGAGCAGCCCGTTTGGCTGCGCTTAGTTTGGTTAGCATGCCACCACTACCCAATGTTGAGCCATTATTTGTTGCCATTTTTTCTAATGAGGGATCCCCTGCCTCTGCTAAATCAATTTTACGCACATTAGAGGATGCTCTTGGGTCTCCAGTGAAGAGCCCGTCTTGATCAGTGAGAATAATTAAGGTGTGAGCTTCTATCAAATTGGCCACTAACGCCGCTAAAGTGTCATTGTCGCCAAATTTAATTTCGTCCGTAGCTATGGAGTC
>JGI20155J14468_10000454_pt1 | contig 33557 bp, 31 predicted proteins | sample COG_05_FD_14468 | JGI IMG/M metagenome (IMG submission 14468) | reverse complement strand
TAAGCTCTCCTGACTCATTTAACTCAGTAACTATATCTGCACCCCCTATTAACTCGCCAGCTACAAAAACTTGCGGGAAAGTAGGCCAATCTGAAACACTTGGCAGGGTTGCTCTTATTTCTGAATTAGCCAATATGTCAACATAAGAAAATTCCGCCTCGCAATCAATTAAAGCTTGAACAGTTTTTGCTGAAAAACCACAGCGCGGCTCATAAGGAGTTCCTTTCATATAAATAAGAATATTGTTTTGTGCAATTTGTTCTTTAAGTTTTTCTTCAATACTCATGCTTAACCCTTAGTAATTTGTATATATCTCTTTATAGTATCTTCAAAGCCATAATTCAAGGCATCAACTATTATTGCATGTCCAATCGACACTTCGTCAATAAGATTGAGTGTCTTTAGAGCTGGTAAATTCTCTAAGTTTAAATCATGTCCCGCATTAACTCTCAAGCCTAAAGACTTTGCCTGTATTATAGTCTGCTTATAAGTTTCAATTAATAATGAAGAATCTATTTTCTTAAAAGTTTTAGCATAATTTTCTGTGTAGAGTTCTATTGAGTCTGCACCCATTGAATGAGCATAATCAACTCCTTCAGTTGTTGGATCTATAAAAAGACTTACTCTATTTGCATATGATTTTAATAATTTGATTGTTCCTATCAAATCTTGATCATGGCTTCCAGATGCCCAGCCGTGATCTGATGTAATTTGATCCAATGTATCAGGTACTAATGTTGCTTGAGTTGGTTCACATATTTTAATTAACTCCGTAAAACCAAGATAATCACCAGTTTTTTCTTCAAATGGGTTCCCTTCAATATTAAATTCTGCACCATAATCTTTCACGATCTTACTTAAATTTATTACATCATTAGATGTAGCGTGACGATGATCTGGTCTTGGATGCAACGTTATGCCCTCTGCTCCCATGTCTAAGGCTTTTAATGCAAAACTTTCAAGATTAGGGTAGTTTGATCCGCGTGAATTTCTAAGCAGAGCTATCTTGTTTAAATTTATGCTTAGTAACATTAAGAAAGTTCCTAGTTATTTGAATGATCATCAGAGTAATCTGACACTAAGTTTACAAAACTTTTTACGCCAGCATCTAAGGCTGAATCGTGCACAACAAAATAAGGAGTATGATTTCCAGGAGCTGAAGTGACATCTTTGGCATTAACTCCAAGCCAGAAATACAAGCCAGGTACTTCATTAGCAAAAAAAGCGAAGTCTTCCGCTCCAGTAGAAGCTAGTATGTCTGAACTAAACATACCATTTGATGCTTCAATCAATGATTTAGAATAATTTTTAACAAGATTGGGATCATTTACGGTTACTGGATAGGAACCATATATTGCAAAATCAACACTTGCTTCTACATTATGAGCTTTAGCTATATTGGTAGAAATTGTTGTCATTTCTTGATGTATTAATTGCAAAACATCGTTATCAAAAGTTCTTATAGTGCCTTCTAACATCGCTGATTCAGGAATAATATTATTTCTAGATCCTGCTTTAACAATCCCTACTGAAATAACAGCAGGATTATCCCTTATATCAATCCTTCTACTTATAATAGTTTGTAAACTTGTACCAATATCAAATGCCGCCATAACAGGATCGTTAGAAGCCCAAGGAGTAGAACCATGTGATTGTTTCCCTTTAATATTTATTCTAAAAGCTTCAGCTGAGGCCATTGCAGGACCAGATTTAACTGCAACTGCGCCATGGTATGAATTTGTAACATGCATTCCAAAAACAACATCTGGTCTTTCTTCAAAGATACCTTCTTTAAGCATTAACTCAGCACCACCCTCCTCGCCCTCTGGCGCTCCTTCTTCAGCTGGTTGAAAAATTAATAAAATATCTCCATGTAAATTACTAGTATTTCTTGAAAGAAAATCTGCTACACCTAACATCACAGCTATATGTGCATCATGGCCACAAGCATGCATAACACCCACCTCATTTCCTTGATACATAGTTGTTTCCTTAGATGCATATGGTAGATCAGTCATTTCAGTAACAGGCAATCCATCAATATCAGCTCGCAATGCCATAAGTGGGCCTGGATGTTCACCTCTTATATATGCTGTAACTCCGGTATAAGCTATTTCAGTCTGAACTTCTAAACCAAGATCTGTAAGAATTTCAGCTATATATTTTGAAGTTTTAAATTCTCTGTTACCAAGTTCCGGGTATTGATGAAAGTGATGTCTCCATTTAACAACTTTAGACATAAGACCATCTATATCTTGTGAAAGGGCTTCTTTTAATGGGCTTGATGCAGTCTCTGTATTACTAGCTACAAGATCACTAGGATTAACACTCATAAGTTGAGCTGAAAGTGGTAAAAAACTAAAGGCTGATAACAATAAGAATGTATTTAATATTTTCATAACTATACTAATTTATAAGAAAAAAACTTTAATATCTATATATATCATCCTTTTTTGAGAGTCCTAATGATTTTGCACTATTTGTAAAATCAGTATTATCTTTGTAACCACTTATTAATACTATAGGTTGTTTCTCATCACATTGGCCCATCAGTATAGATGCAGCTGATGCAAGCTCGTCACCAACAGCAATTTCAGTTGTGCTGAGTACGTTTCCAAACATATCAACAGAACCCTTTTTATCTAATAAACAATTTATATTTGAGCTGCCTATAGCAAAACCAGTTATTCCATACCTATGAGGCCGAGTCATCGAATCACTAATAATAATATCAATATTAAGATTAAGCCTTTTGCTAATATTATGACTAATTCTAAGTGCTGATTTATTGGGATCCTCTGGTAATAACAATACCTGATTCTTATTATCTTTTATATTGGACATATCAATACCAGCGTTTATATTTGTAAATCCTAATTTATGTTCGGTTATTAAAATATTATTATCAAAACTCAAGATGTGATTAGATTCATCTAATACTATCTGAATAAATTCAGCAGTTTTATTTACTTTTGTTGCAAGTAATTTTGCTTCTGAGGATGCTTGAACTTCAGATAGTTTTATATATCTATCTTCAGATTTAGATACAATTTTTTGAGCAATAACAAAAATATCACCGTTTTGTAAAATTACTTCTCCATTTGAAATATTGTGTAATATTAAGTCAACTAAATCAGTTCCAGGTTTAATTTCAGGTATATTCTCTAAAGCTTTTAAAATCAATGAATTCATCGGCTTAGACGTTATGTTTATACTGCTTAATAATAAGTGCAGCAAGGATATAACAAATTATCGGTATAAAAATGTATAAGTTCCACAACAAATCTAAGCTTTCGCTTGTATTATTTAAGCCTAAACTCGGATCAAAAACTGAAAAAAGGCCAAGTATTAAGTAAGGAATTGAAGCAGCAAATGCATTACCAAATTTCAAAAATAAAGTAAAAAATGAGTACATTGAAGCAGATCTATCTTGTCCATAAAGTTCGTTATCTTGCTTTGCTAGATCAGCAACCATAGCTACTATTAGAGGATTAACTCCTGCATATGCAACACCAATACTAACAAATCCAATACAGGATCCAATCAACATATATTTTGGATTATCAATTAGGTAATATTCCCAACCTAAATAAGCAATAAAAGACATGGTAGCAACATAAACAGCACATATAAATGCAGCTTCATGTTTAGATTTTCTTAATGCTAGCAGTCTCCAAATTTGTAAACCACAAATAGATGAAAAGAAATATAACAAGATCATCCTTGCGCTATATTCAGGTAATTTTAAAACGTAATCAATTACAAATAATGCAGTTGCTCCTTGAGCTCCTTGTGCCTAACACCACTAAAACACCAGCACTGACAACAATCTTTAGATTTTTATTATAGAAGAAGGTTTTAAATACTTTAAACGGATGTAATACCTCAGCTGAAATTTCTTTAGAATCAGGAACCTTAAATAAAGCAGTTGAAACAATTACCGGGAGCAATATCAATACAAAGACACCGATAGCTAATATTTTAGTTTCAATCGGAGCATTAAAATATAATTCAACTAATGCTGGTATAGCTAAAACTAATAGACTAAAAAAAACATTTACCGCTTCTCTTAATGTTAATAAGTTAGTCTTATCATCATAAGAAGGGGCTAAATAAACACTCCATGACAATTGGGTTATGCCGCTTAATGTAAATCCGCTATACAATAAAAAAAGACTAAAAAAGAAATACCAACCAGAAGGATTTGTATTTATAGGAAGGTACAACAAAACTGTTGATAACATTAAAACCGGAAGTGATAAGGCAATCCAATGTTTATGTTTGCCCCATCTTGAAGGATATCTATCTATAAGAGTTCCCATTACAGGATCTGTAAAAATATCCAGAACACGACCAAGAATAAAAATAGATCCTACTGTAGTTAAGCCCATTCCTAGATTTGTTGCAAAGTATGGCAGAACATAAACAACAATTGGCATTGCTGCTGCTGCACCACTAAAATTTAGTAAAGCATAAAAAACTTTAGATGACCTAGATACCATGGCATAACCTTACCATAACTTTTATAAATTCATGTCTAATGTATAATCAAAAAATGAATGCATTTGATACCAAAATTTTAGAAGTTTTAGTTTGTCCAAAAACTAAAAAACCTCTTACATATAATAAAAAAACTCAAGAATTAATTAATGAGGATAATTCTTTAGCCTACCCTATTAAAGACGGCATTCCTGTAATGTTAATAGATGAAGCTAGAAGCATTTCATAAAAATTAAGAATAAACTATTTCATAAAAGCGCCCGTAGCTCAGCTGGATAGAGTACTTGGCTACGAACCAAGGGGTCGGGAGTTCGAATCTCTCCGGGCGCGCCATTACTTAAGGGTCCTTTACATGCAATTTTTACCAAAATTAGAAAACCAAACTGAAAATGAATACATAAAAGAATTGATGGCAGACTGCTTAGATCTTCATGTATTTGCAAAATCAGAAACTATCCAAACTTTAGATGAAAAAAATCAAACAGGCATCATGAGCTTTTATCTTGAGTATAGTGATGAACCCCAATATGAATTACTTAGATTACTAGGATTTTATAGTGAAATAAATCCTGAGGCTCAAAAAGATATGCTTCCTAAAATCAATAAATTAGCAGATGAAGCTAGAGCTTATGTTTCTAAATTAAACAATCAAAGCCCTGAAATAAGAAGAGTAAGAGGTTCAGCTGAGTATCTTTATCTGGAAGGCTCATCTCCTGAAGAAATTGTTACGGAAATGATTGATACAGGCGTATTAGAAGAATTTGATATCAACAAAACAAATCTTTTTGAAAATCATTTAAATAAAATTAAGACTTATTTAAAAAACTTTCCAAGCCATTCAAAAATTGAAGAAATAAAACAAGAGGATGACTGGGACACTTTAGATCTTGGTGCTATTGAAGTATTAGATAAGATAGACAATGATTTGAGATCAATTTTAGTTAAACAAAAAAATTTACATTAAGCTGATATGAGTAAAATAATAATTAAAGTTTTTAAAATATTAATGATAGTAGTATTCGCTATAACTGCCTATAGAATTGGTATGGCTATATCTATATATTGAAAAAAGATCTTTAAATAAATAATTAGAACCAGCCCTGTAATCTTCCAATCATGCCTATAATTATTCCTACTAAGAGTGCAATAATTAGAGTTTTATTATCAATCTTTTTATCCATAATTTTAGTTTAAGTTAAATATCTATACATAATAAATAAATTCTAATGCATTAAAAGTTAATTAAAAGCCTAAATCTTCTTGTGTGACATTAACTTGAACAGTATCTCCTTGGATTTCAGCATTAATAAGTATAGGGCGGCAACATACAAAACAGTCTTCGGTATATATTTGAGACTCTGAAGGATCAATTAATAATGTAATTCTCTCCCAACAATATGGACAAGTGACTTCTTCTTCTAAAAGATAAAAAGACATATTTAGTAACTTTCTAATTCCTCTACTTTAGACATCCATATTTTTTCAATTTCTTCGATTTGATCAGTTAATTCTAGTTGATTCTTCAATAAATTCTGCAAATCATCTCTTCCATCACCACTATATAGCTCGGGATCAGCTAATTCCTCATTAACTTCTTTTAATTTTCTATTTAAACGCTCATTACGTTTATCTAACTTACTAATTTCAGATTTTAATAACCTAATCTTTTGAGAATTATCCTTTTCAACAAGTTTTTCTGATGGTATTTCTTTTTCAATTTTTTTACTTTTAGGGGTATTAAGATTAAGTATATAATCTTTATAATCATCTAGGTTGCCATCAAATAATTCTACAGATCCATTATCTACAAGATAAAAGGTATCAACTGTGCTGCTTAAAAGGTGCCTATCATGCGAGATAAGTAAAATTGCCCCGTTAAACGATTGAAGTGCCATAGTTAATGCATGACGCATTTCCATGTCTAAGTGGTTTGTTGGCTCATCCATTAAAAGTATATTAGGTTTTTTAAATGCAATGATGGCAAAAGCAAGTCTTGCTTTCTCTCCGCCTGAAAAAAGTTTAATAGGATCTTTTACTTTATCTCCTTTAAAGTTAAATCCTCCAAGATATGTTCTAATTTGTTTTTCATTAATAGTTTCATCAATTTTTTGTATATGCCGAAAAGCAGATATCGATAGATCTAAATCATCTACTTGATGTTGTGAAAAGTACCCTACTCTGAAATTTACTCCTTTTTCACGTTTACCAGCTAGTATAGGTAAACTTCCTACTAAGCTTTTAATAAAAGTAGATTTACCTGCTCCATTAGGACCAAGTAAACCAATTCGATCACCGGGGGATATTGTTATATTAATATCTTTAAGAATAACTTCATTATACCCAAGTGATGCTTCATCAAGTCTTACTAACGGATTAGATATTTTATTAGTTTCAGGGATGGTAAATTTAAAGGGTGAGTCAATATGCGCGGGGGCTATAAGCTCCATTTTTTCAAGTGCTTTTACTCTGCTTTGAGCTTGTTTTGCTTTTGTTGCCTTAGCTTTAAATCTTCTAATAAAGCTTTGCATATGCTCAACTTCTTTTTGTTGCTTAATAAAATTACTTTGGATTTCAGCCATTCTCTCCGCTCTTATTATTTCAAACTGAGAATAGTTACCTTTATATAATTCAATACTCTTTCTATACAAATGAGCTACTGAACCAACACAATCATCTAAAAACTCTCTGTCATGAGAGATTAATAGTAAGGCACCTTTATAAGATTTGATCCAGCTAGCAAGCCACAGTATTGCATCTAAATCTAAATGGTTTGTTGGTTCATCTAAAAGCATTAGATCAGATGGCTGCATAAGAGTTTTTGCTAAGTTAAGTCTGACTCTCCAACCTCCTGAGAAATCTTTCAAGCGCTTAGTGAAATCAATTTGCTTAAAACCCAAGCCAACCATAAGTTGTTCGGCTTTTGAGTTAGCTGAATATCCATCTAAAGCTGTGAAAGTTTCGTAAAGATCTCCCAATAAATCAAAATTTTCATTTTGCTCTGCATTATTTATTGCTTCTTTTATATTGATAAGCTGAGCATCACCAGATAGAACATATTCGAGTGCAACTTCATCATTTGAAGGAACTTCTTGTGCTAAATAGGAAATTCTTAAGTTATCTGGATATGAGATAGTGCTTTGATCAACTTCTATTTCATTTCGAATGATCTTAAATAAACTAGTTTTACCAGTTCCATTTGCGCCGATTAAACCAACTTTGTGTTTATGATGAATTGTAAGTGAAACATCGTCGAATAATGTTTTGCCACCAAGAACAAGTTCTAAATTATTAAATGAAAGCATTTATACAAATAATATTAAAATTTTGAATTAAAAATTACCTACGTCTTTTAGATTTAAATCTTTTTTTAAATCCTCTTTGATTATTTACTTTTTTCTTTACAGTTTGATAATTAGTTAAAGGTACTGAGTGATCAGGCTCAAAGCCATCAATTAGATGCCTTTTTAAGGTTTTCTTGAGTAATCTCTCAATATCTTGTAACAAGTTGTACTCATCGGCGCTAACTAACGAAATAGCCTTGCCAGACTTACCAGCGCGACCAGTTCTTCCAATTCTATGTACATAGTCCTTAGCAACAGTTGGAACATCAAAATTAATAACTTGTTGCATATTAGGTATATCTATTCCTCTTGCTGCAACGTCAGTTGCCACAAGTATTTTAATGCGATTATTTTTAAATGAATCTAATGCTTTCATTCTGTTATTTTGTGTTTTATTTCCATGAATAGCTGCTGCTTTAATATCAACTTTTAATAATTGTTTAGTTAAGCGATCGGCGCCATGTTTAGTTCTTGTAAATACTAAAGCCTGTTTCCACTTTTCTGTTTCTATTAGCTCAATGAGGAGTTCTGCTTTCCTAGATTTATCAACTGGATGAATATAATGATTTACATTGGCGGCTGTTTCATTATCTGATGTTACTGATATCTCAATTGGATTATCTACAAGCTCATTTGCTAGTTTCCTAAAAAGATTTGAAAAAGTTGCTGTAAACATTAAATTTTGTCTACGTTTAGGTAGAAGATTTATGATTTTTTTAATATCGTGAATAAAACCCATATCAAGCATTTGATCAGCTTCATCTAAAACAAGAATTTCAACTTTAGTAAAATTTACTGATTTCTGATTATATAAATCTAATAATCTTCCAGGAGTTGCTACTAATATATCTACTCCTTTTTTCAGTTTAAGTTGTTGATTATGGATTCTTGCTCCTCCATAAACAGCTGCTGATCGAAGATTTAAGTTGTTACCATAGGTTAATACGTTATCCCTTACTTGTGCTGCAAGCTCTCTGGTTGGAGTTATTATTAGCGCTCTTACGTGATGACCCTTATGCTGATTTTTTGGATGAGACAGCATAGTGAGTATAGGAAGCGTGAAACTAGCTGTCTTACCAGTTCCTGTTTGCGCAGCAGCCATTACATCTTTGCCATCTAAAATTGCAGGAATTGATTTTTCTTGAATTGGTGTTGGCTCCTTGTAGCCCTTATGAGATAAAGACTTAAGAATTGGCTCCGATAAGCCTAAATTTGTAAATGACATAATAACTAAAAAAGTGTTAGTTGCAGGGTATAGAGATAGTTAAATAAGTCAATGTTTATAAACTAATAACAATTAAATTAAAAACAGTAAAAAAATACTAATTATTCTCTTTGTTTATCTCTAATAGATCTAAACTCATTATCTTCATACCAGTTAGGCCACATATCAGAATTGGCTAAATTTAATGAAACATTAAATATGGTATCAATAGTTTGTTCTATGCCGGTCATATCCCAATCATCTGAATATTCATCTGATGGTTGATGATAGTCATTAAGGGTGTAATCGTAGGATAAATTAAATGCAGCAGCCCTTCCCCCAACCACTAAATCAGATCCATTATTAGAATAAAGCATTGGCACGCCCCTTTTAGCAAAACTTATATGATCTGATCTATAAAAAAAACCTTTTTCAGGTGAAGGATCAGGATTTATGTATCTATTATTTTTAATAAGCTCTTCTTCAAGCAGATCTTCCAATTCAGAAGCTCCGTATCCAATAACAACCATATCGTTAGACTTGCCTGATGGAAAAACAGCATCAAAGTTAAAGCCAGCAACAATATTTTTAAGGGGGATTGGTGAATTGCTTGCAAAATACTCTGACCCAAGAAGACCTGACTCCTCTAAAGTAACAGCTAAAAACAAAATAGATCGATCTGTATTAATCTTTGCAAATCTTTTAGAAAGCTCTAGAACAACAGCAACTCCAGTTGCGTTATCAACAGCGCCATTATAAATATTATCATTGTCACCTAAACCATCATCTTTTATTCCAATATGATCCCAGTGTGCTGTAAATAAAATATATTCATCTGGTTTTATAGATCCTTTTTTTACTGCAGCTATATTATGAGATTTAAAGTAATTAACTGAATTATAAATATCAGAGTTTAATTCTAAGCCTCTAATTATGAAGGGTTTAAAGGTTTTACTTAGTGCAATTTCTTCCAATGAATCTAAATTAAAACCAGTGTACTGCATCAACCTATTTAATGTATCTTTATGCATCCAGCTTTCCAATTGCAAAGGTAGAACATTAACTGTATTTCTTTGTAAGGATAATTGAGAACCTGACCATGATGACTCTACAACTGACCAAGGATATGAAGCAGGTTCTTCATCATGAATAATTATTGCTGCAGCTGCTCCTTGTCTAGCTGCTTCTTCAAACTTATATGTCCATCTACCGTAATAAGTCATTGATCTACCATTGAATAATCTTGGACTTCCAGTAGCAAAACCTGGATCGTTAATAAGCATAACTACTGTTTTGCCCTTAACGTCTATTCCATCATAGTCATTCCAATTGTATTCTGGAGCAACAATACCGTAACCAACAAAGACAAGCTCGCTTGATCTTATTTTTTCATAATCAGAAGTACGTTTAGTCCAAAAAACAACATCTTTTCCCGGATCTAGTTTCTCGTCAACATTTCTAAAAGAAATTGAAAAAAATGAATTGGCTTTTTGTTTAATATCAACAGCTGGAACTTCTAAAAAATAACTCGTATTAATTGTCTCTAAACCATTATCATTAAACGCCTTTGAAATAAAATTCTTGGTAAGTTTTCCACCTTCTGTTCCTGGCGCTCTTCCTCCAAATTCATCAGAAGCTAGCGTGGCTATAGATTCTTGAAGCGTTAAACGCTTATCAAGCTCGCTATCAGATGAACAAGAAACTATTAATATTAGTAAAAAACTTATACTGATTATTCTTTTCATAAATATTATCTCTTATATAAAAGTAACTCAATTCTACTTTGCATTCTATATAATTATAAGATTAAATAGGTAATCAAATTAAGCGTTCTAATAATTCTTATTAGTGACTATGTCTTAAAAAATTATTAATTAGGAGCAACTATGAAAATAGCAAATACAAAAAATATCTTACTTGCATTGATTACTTTATCTACAACCGCTTCATTTGCATATGGGCAAACTGAGTTAAATGTTCCAGATATTGAATATGACACTTTTACTCTTAGTAATGGATTAACAGTTGTAGTTCATGAAGATCGTAAGGTGCCTATGGTAGCTGTAAATGTTTGGTATCACGTAGGTTCAAAAAATGAAAAGGTTGGTAAAACCGGATTTGCTCATTTATTTGAACATTTAATGTTTAATGGAACTGAAAACTATAATGCTGAATATTTTGAACCTTTTGAGAAGATAGGCGCTACTGATCAAAATGGAACTACGAATAATGATAGAACTAACTATTTTCAAAATGTACCTACCAATGCACTAGATTTAGCTTTGTGGATGGAATCAGAAAGAATGGGACATATTCTCAATGTTATAGATCAAGAAAAGCTAGATGAGCAAAGAGGTGTTGTTCAAAATGAAAAAAGACAGGGTGAAAATCAACCATATGGTCAGGTTTTTAATGCAATCGGAAAAGCAGCCTTTCCTGAAGGTCACCCGTACTCATGGTCTGTAATAGGCTCAATGGCTGATCTTAACGCTGCAACTCTTGATGATGTTAAGGAATGGTTTGAAACATATTATGGGCCTACTAATGCGGTTATAGCTTTAGCTGGTGATATAGATCTAGAAACAGCAAAAATAAAAGTTCAAGAATATTTTGGTGATATTCAGCCTGGCCCTCCGCTAACAAAACCAAAAAAATGGATTGCTAAAAGAACAGAACAAACAAGAGAAGTTATGGAAGATAATGTTCCTCAAACTAGAATTTATAAGGTTTGGAATGTTCCAGAAGATGGAACAGCTGAAGCTCAGGCATTAGATTTAGCCTCTTCTACTTTAGCAGGAAGTAAAAATAGTCCTCTATATCAAGAACTTGTTTATAAGACAGGATTGGCGACTGGTGTTTCTGCTTTTTATTATGGTAGAGAAATAGCAGGTCTTTTTATAATCTCTGCAACCGTAGCACCTGAACAAGATGTGAAGGAGGTAGAGAGTGTTATTGATGCTACTTTAGAAAAATATCTCAAAACAGGCCCGAATAGTAAGCTATTAAAAAATACCAAAACATCAACGATTGCAGGATTAACTAATGGACTTCAAAGAATTGGTGGATTTGGTGGTAAATCTGATATTTTAGCAACATATCAGACGCTATATGGTGATGCGGGAGCTTTTAGAAAGATATTAGAAATGTATTTAGATACTTCTGCCAATGAAGTAAAGGCAGCTTCTAACAAATGGCTTAGCTCTGGTGATTATGTTTTAACAATAGTGCCTGCAGCAAAGACATCTATTGTTGAATCAACAATTGATAGATCTAAAGGTATTCCATATCCAACAGAAAAGTTATCTTATTCATTCCCGAAAATTCAAAGTGCTGTTCTTAATAATGGATCAAAACTAGTTTTAGCTGAACGTAATGATCTGCCTCTAGTGCAATTAGAGATAGTTTTTAATAATGGTTATGCAGTTGAGTCTGAAGATGAGCTGGGTCTTGTTAACTTTACAATGAGTATGGTTGATGAAGGAACTAAAAAGTACAACTCTTTAGAATTTGCTGAAATGCAAGAAAGTTTAGGATCAGGGATTGGATTTGGATCATCTATAGACACCACCTATGCATCAATGTCCTCGTTGAAAGTAAATCTAGAAAAGACATTGGATTTATTTAAGGAAGGATTGCTTAATCCTATTTTTCCGCAAGTAGAATTAGATAAAGTGAAAAAACGTTGGTTAGCTGGTATCGATCAAGAACTTAATAGTCCTGCATCTATGGCCAATAGAGAAATAAGAACATTAGTTTATGGATCAGGACACCCTTACGCAAAAGCATCTAGTTCTGGGACCAAAAATACTGTTGAAACATTTACAAGAGAAGATCTTCAAGCTATGTATGCAAAAATTACTAATCCAAATGATGCAACTTTTATTGTAACTGGTGATATTAGCTTAGCTGATGCTACAAATTTACTTAATAAAAAATTCTCAAATTGGAAATCTTCTAATAAATCAACAATAAAAGTTAATTTATTTGACGTAGAAGACCAGACTTCACCAAGAGTTTTCTTAATAGATAAACCAGGAGCGATTCAATCATATATCCTTGCAGCGCAATTATTGCCTCCAACCAATTCAAATGATGATATTTTGATTGACTACATGAATTATGCAATTGCAGGAAGTTTTACATCAAGATTAAATATGAATCTAAGAGAAGATAAGAGTTGGTCATATGGTGTCAGAACATCTACGGGCTACTCACAAGGGCAAAGACTAATGAGAATGACAGCTCCTGTTCAAACAGACAAGACTGCACCAGCTATCTTAGAAATACTGCGAGAATATGATGAGTATATAAATAGCTCACCAATAAATTCAGATGAATTGTCAAAAATTAAAAATGCTAGAACGCTTCGTTTGCCTGGTCAATACGAAACATTGAGTGCCCTGTTAGGTGGTATAGAAGATATCGTTAAATACAATAGAGACTATGATTATCTAGATACGATTGCTGATAAAAGAAACTCTATAAAACTTGAGGACGTTCAATCAGCCACATCAAAGTATCTTGATACTAATAAATGGACATGGGTAATTGTTGGTGATTTAAATGAAATTGAAGATCCAATTAGAGAATTAAATATTGGCCCTCTTGAAATAATTAAAAACTAATATAAATGTCATATCCACCAATTAGTGAAACTGCTCTTAATACAATTATAAAGAGTAACCAATATGATCCATATTATTCATACAAGAGTCCTATTGATCTTTATGATATCCACCAGTTCACCAATGGCCAACCTTTTGAAGCCTATGCTGATCTAAGAAAGAATAGTCCTATATATTTTCAAAATCCTCCTGACTGGGATATAGAACCTGGTGCTTGGATGTTGACTTCATATAAGGATATTATGGAAGTTTCATCAAATCCAAAGATATTCTCATCTCAAGCAGCTACAGGTAATTTAATTACATTAGGTAATCCTGAAACTAGACATCCAAAATTATGGCAGACTTCTATTGATCATATGTTGAATTTAGATGGGTCTTTTCATCTAGATTTAAGAAGAGAGCATATGCCTTTTTTCAAACCTGGATATGTAGATGATCTTCATAAAAAAGTTGAAATTAAAGTTAAAGACTTGCTAGATGCAATATCCAAAGTTGGTAAATCAAATCTTGTTAAAGATTTATCTCAACAAATTCCAATTTTTACCCTATCTGAAGTTCTAGGAATTCCAGAAGAGGATAGACATAAACTTGCAACATGGATGGAGTTTCTTGAATTAGCTCAATATTTAAGTGCCGAGAATTTAAAACAACAAACCGGCAATCAAGAAGATATGGAGGTTGATCCATCAATGATAGAGCTTTTTGAAAATATGGTTCAAGAAATGTTTGATTACGGTAAACATATACTCCAAGAAAAACGTAAAAATCCTCAGAATGATCTTCTATCAGCTATAGCTAATGCTGAATTAGATGGAGCTAAATTAAGTCAAGAATACCTGGACGGATCTTGGTTACTTATTATATTTGCTGGTAATGATACTACCAGGAATTCTATAAGTGGTGCCATAAAACTACTTACTGATTTTCCTGATCAGAAGAAAAAGTTGTTAGATAATTTAGATCTTCTGCCTAATTTTGCGCAAGAGACTATCCGTATGGTTTCTCCTGTTATTCATATGAGAAGAACAACAACTTGTGAGACTACTTTAGGTAATCAAAAATTAGGTAAAGGTGAAAAAGTTATTATGTGGTATGGAGCTGCAAATAGAGATCCTGCAGTTTTTCCAAATCCAAATAACTTTGATATTGAGCGTGAAAATGCTGTAAAACATTTAGCATTTGGTATGGGTAGACATACCTGTATTGGCAAACCTGTGGCTTTGATGCAGTTAAAAGAGGTTTATAAGCAAATCCTTACAAGATTCCCTGATATGCACATGGATGGTGACTGGAAAGTTGCCCCTAATAATTTTGTACATGCAATTCAAGAAATGCCAGTAAGTTTTACTCCAGAGAAATAATCTCACCAGGTTTTGGTATAAGAAAGAGATTTTCAAGATTAAGTCTTTCTAATTCTTTATTTAAACGGATAGGTGGATCCAGAACTGGCTCGTCAGTTAACATAAAAGTTCCCCAATGCATCCCAATAGCCTTATTTGTTTTCAGATCAATTGCTGCTTGAATAGATTCTTCTGGATTTAGATGACTGTCTTTCATAAGAGATCTAGGCTCATAAGCACCAATAGGTATGAAAGCAAAATCAGGAGAACCAAGTTCCTTGTGAATAGTTACAAAATCATAGGTATAACCTGTGTCACCTAAGTGCAATAATTTACTTGAATTGGTTTCAAACCACCACCCTCCCCAAAGAGTCTCATTTTTATCGAAAGGTGTTCTTGATGACCAATGATGAACCGGTACAAAAGTAATAAGAGATTCCTTTATAGTTATTGTGTCCCACCAATTCATTTCAACGACATTCTTGACACCAGAAGATTTTAGTAATTTTCCAAGATTCATTGGAACAAGAAATAACGTATCTTTATTTTTTTTGTATAGTTTTTTTAATGATGGCAAATCAAGATGATCATAATGAGCATGGCTTATAGTCACAACATCTATAGGTGGAAGCTTATCAATATTGATTCCTGGTGGGATTAGGCGTTTAGGGCCCATAAAGGAGAACGGAGATGCCCTTTTTGAAAAAATAGGGTCAGTAAGTATATTAATGTTTTTGTTATGAATTAGAAAGCTTGCATGACCTATCCAAACTGCATATGAATTTTCAGGCAAACTCTTTGCATTATTAAATTCATCGCTTATTTCTATGGAAACTCTATCAGGCCTATCACCTTTAAATCTCCATGCTAAAAAATCTTTAAACGTAGTATCGTCATTATGAATATTATGGTTATTTTTGAAGAGTTCTTCTGAAAGAGTATTATTAATAAATAAAAAAAGAATCAATATTGCTAAAGATTTGAATTCGAAATGTATTTTTTTAAATAGAATGAAGTTTTTGCTCAGGAATAGAATTTTTTATGTCAGTAATATTATTTTCACCATCAAAATATACGAGAGTTGGCTTATGTAAAGCAATCTCATTTAATTCTAGAGAGGTATAGGTGCAAATGATTAATACATCATTAAGTGATACTTTATGAGCAGCAGCACCATTCACAGATATAGTTTTTGAATTTTTTTCAGCTAGGATTAAATAAGTTGAAAATCTTTCACCATTGGTAACATTGTAAATATCTACTTTTTGATACTCATGCATACCTGAGGCTTCTAGAAAATTAGAGTCAACAGCACAAGAACCCTCATAATCTAACTCAACTTGAGTTACATTTACACGATGTAATTTAGCGCTTAAAAAAGTCTGTTTCATAATAAAAAAAGAATTATGAATTAATTGCTGCTTAAACTCAAATTTTGCTTAAACTTCATTAACTAAAATATTGTCAATTAATCTTATCTCACCAAGATATACAGCTATTGCAATAATGATAGTAGATGTTGAAGAATTTACTTCATTCAATGTAAAAGCATCAAGATAATCTAGATAATCAACATTAAAACCAAGCATGGTTAAGTTTTGTTTTGCTTCATTTGCAAGTAAATCTAAGTTATTTAAAGAGAAATTTGTTTTTATTTTATATAACTCTTTATAAATATTAGAAGCAAGGCTCAATTCCTCTGTGCTTAATAAATTATTACGAGATGACAATGCTAAACCGGCAATATTTCTTGAGGTTGGAACTCCTATGATAAGTAAATCTGAGAAATGCTCAAATGCATAATTTTTAATAAGAATAAATTGTTGGTAATCTTTCAATCCAAAAAAAGCAATTTTTGGGTTAATAATATTAAATAACCTATTTACTATGGTTAACACGCCATCAAAGTGACCTGGTCTAGATTTTCCACACAAGATATTAGACTGGTCTGATGCTTTTATAGAATCTATGTCATGTAAAATTGATTCATCAGGTAAAAAAACTAGATCACAACCAGCTATTTCTAAAAGCTTAATGTCTGCATCAATTGATTTAGGGTAATTATTAAGATCATTAACATCATTAAACTGTAGAGGGTTTATAAATATAGAGACAACAACAAAACATGATCGTAATTTTGCCTCTTTAATTAAGTTTAAATGTCCTTCATGTAAATTTCCCATTGTTGGGACAAAAGCAATATCTCTATGCTTTGAAAAATTATAATCAGATGATGTAACTTGTATCAAACCTAAAAAAAAGTATGTTCCTTTGCAGGAAAGATTCCAGATTTAACTGATGTGTTATATAACTCAATTGCTTCTTGAATAGAGTTGGCATCACTCATAAAATCTTTAACAAATTTTGGAGGTTTTTCTAGACATGAGATGCCAAGCAAATCATGTATAACCATAATTTGACCGTCAGTTTTTGAACCAGCACCGATACCTATTACTGGTATTTGTAATTCATTAGTGATTGTTTCAGCTAATTGATCAGGAACACATTCAAGAAGAAGCATTGCAGCACCGGCATTTTCTAGCGCTTTAGCTTCAGCTATCATTAAATCATGTTTTTCAGTGTCTCTACCTTGAACAAAATAACCACCTATTCTATTTATTGCTTGAGGGGTTAAACCTATATGAGCGCAAACAGGAATACCTCGCTCAGCCAAAGTATTGGCCATATTACATATCCATTCTCCACCTTCTATCTTTATTGAATGAGCTCCACTTTGCATCAATCTTGTAGCATTTTCAAAACCAAGATCATCAGTTGCATAACTCATGAATGGCATATCAGCCATAATGTGTGAACTTTTATTACCCTTAACTACACATTCGAGGTGATAAATTAATTGATCCATAGTTACAGGCAGAGTACTGTCATGACCTTGGATAACCATTCCTAAACTATCACCAACTAAAATAACATCAACACCTGCTTTGCTAATAATTGATGCCATTGTTGATTCATATGCTGTTAAACATGTAAATTTTTTAGATTTATCTTTTAACTTGCTTAGAGAAGCTATAGTAGTTAGAGGTGAGTTATTTTGAGATGACATACTTAGTTAATTAATGGTTGAATATTTTGTAATATTTTTTTTGCAATCTTAATTTTTGAAGTTTTAGCTAGCAATTGTTCAGTATCATTAGTAATTAAGTAGACTTCATTATCATCTGAATCAAAACCAATTTCAGAGTTTGAAACGTCATTACAAATAATCATGTCTAGTTTCTTACTTTTTAATTTTAATTTGGCATTTTCAATAATATTATCAGTTTCAGCACTAAAACCAATAACAATTTTATCAGTCATATTGTCTGCTGCATATTTTAAAATATCTGGATTTTTCGTAAGCAATATCGATATTTCTGTATCATCTGTTTTTTTAATTTTAGAGTTTTTATAATCAACAGGCTTAAAATCAGCAACCGCTGCACAACCAATAAAAATATCTATGTCATCATCATTTATAAGTGTTTTTATAATTTTTAACATTTCGTCTGCTGTTTTCACTTTGTATAGGTTTACTCCATCAAACTTTTTGATACTAACAGGGCCGCTAACCAATTGAACATTTGCACCTGCAAGATATGCAGCTTCTGCTAACGCATAGCCCATTTTTCCTGAACTGTTGTTACTTAAATATCTAACAGGATCAATTGCTTCTTGTGTCGGTCCAGCTGTAATAAGTATTTTTTTTCCTTGTAAAAAAGAAGATGAAAATGATTTCGCAATCGTCAAGGCAATGTCATCAGGTTGAGACATTCTCCCATCCCCGATATCACCACATGCTTGCTCTCCACTATCTGGACCAATAAAGTTAATATTTTTTAAAGAAAGTGTTTTAACATTTTTCTGTGTAACTTTATCATTCCACATCTTAACGTTCATTGCTGGAGCTATAAATAAGTCAGCATCTGAGGCCAATATTACAGCACTCATCAAGTCATTAGCTCGACCTTGAGCTAGTCTAGAAATTGATTCAGCGGTACATGGAGCTATCAAAATAACATCAGCCCATTTAGCTAATTCAATATGTCCCATCCCAAGCTCTGCTTCTTCATCTAGAAGTGAATAATGTATTTGATTGCCTGAAACTGCTTGCAAACTTAAAGGTGCAACAAACTCTTTTGCTGATTGAGTCATAATAATTCGAACATCAGCACCATTTTTCTTAAATATTCTTGTTAGTTCAGGAGTTTTATATGCAGCAATTCCCCCTGTAATACATAAGAGAATTTTTTTATTTGACAGTCTGATCATATTTTAAATTCAATTTTTTTAAAGAAGTAATAATATCGCTTTATAAAGTCTTATCAACTTTTTGTAATAGCTTTTTTGGGATCATAAAAGGGTTTTTCAATAATAATTGCTGATGAAGTATAGGAGCCTTGATCTATAAAAACCTCATTTCCTATTTTTGCATGGTCAACTGCTATTAAACCAAGTGCAATATTTTGTTTTAATCTAGGTGAATATACTGCTGATGTAATTTTGCCGATATTTAAGCCATCAATTTTTATATCCCAAAAACGTGTGTTTGGACCTTCCAGAGGATCGCTATTAATAACTAAGCCTACTTGCTTTCTATCAATACCAGTTTCTATAATTTTTTTTAATGCAGTTTTACCAATAAAGTTAAAATCATTATTTATATCTATATATTTATCTAAACCAAGCTCAAAAGGGTTTGTATTAATATCCATATCAGCATGGTAAGAAAGCATAGCCCCTTCAATTCTTCGAATAGTTGAAGTATGGCCTGGCTTTAATCCAAATTCTTTTCCAGTTGACATAAGTAGTTCATATAAATCATCACCTTGATTTGAATCAAGAAGAAATATTTCATAACCCAGCTCACTTGACCAACCAGTTCTTGAAATTATTAAGTTTATGTCTCCAAGATTAAATGGTTTAAACCAGAAATATTTCAAGTCGTTTATACTGTCACCAAAAAGTCTAATCATAATATCTCTTGATTTTGGTCCTTGAAGCTGCAATGGAGATACATCAGGTTCTGTAATTTCAACATCATAATTTGAATTTGCAGCAAGCCCTTGTGCCCAAAAAAGAATATCACTATCGGCCAATGAAAACCAATAACAATCATCTGCTATTTTCAGTAGAACAGGATCGTTTAAAATGCCGCCATTTTGATTTACTAAAATTATATATTTACACTGACCGACCTTCATTTCAGATAAATCGCGTGGTGACATCATTTGGACAAATTTAGATGCATCAGGACCTTTTATTTGGACTTGTCTCTCAACAGCAACATCACACAAAATTGCGTGATTTATTAAATTCCAAAAATTTTCTTCGGGATTCCCAAAATCACGTGGTATATACATATGATTATAAGTTGAGAAGCCTTGAGCTCCCCATCTAACGGTAGCATCAAAAAATGGACTTTTTCGTATCTGGGTACCAAAACCAAAATCATATAATGTATTAATAGAATTATTCATTTTATAGGTATCATTTTAAATGATATTAATTTTAGCCTAATACGATTATTTCAGCGATTAAATTATTATTCCAATAAATCTACTTATGACCCAATAAAAACCCATTGAGCCAATTATATAAGATGCTCCGATTGAAGCTTTTTTATAAAATTGATACTTATTAGCAAACCATAAAATACTTCCAAATAGAGGTATTAAAGCCAGCTGACCTGCTTCTATGCCAATATTAAAAAATAGCAATGATAAAAAGACTTGGTCATTACTGATGCCAATATCACCTAAAGCGCTCGCAAAGCCTAAGCCATGTAATAAACCAAATCCAAATGCCATTAACCATGGTGTATTTGAGTATTTATTAGAATTGCTAACTTCAGTTGCAAGATAAACTATAGTAAGAGCAATCAAGACTTCTACAGTTGCTTGAGGTAATGATAATAAATTAAAAAAAGAAAGGCCTAGGGTAATGCTATGAGCAACAGTAAATGCTGTAATTGTTTTAACAATATTTAAAACACCTGTAACAAGAAATAATAATCCAAATATGAATAGAATATGATCTATACCACTTAAAAGATGGTCTATACCCAGTTTAAAATATGTTGTTGGAAATGCTTGTTTTTCAAATGGTATTTCAAGCTTTGAATTTCTTAAATTCATAATACCTTCAAACGTTGAGTTATTTTTAAAATTAATTGATACAAGAGCATCAGTTAAAACACTTAAATTTTTTACTTCTATAATTTGGCCTTTTATAGACGAATTACAATTTAATGTAATTTTTTCAACTAAATATTTACCTTGTGGATATGGTGATAAAGTCTTTAATTGACAAGACTCTGAAAATATTAATTCTGCTCTCTTACCAATATTCTTTATTGGATATAACCAGGTAGCTTTGTATGTGAAATTAGTTGAATCTGTTTCATCTATAACTAAATGCGCAGGATTGAATTCATGTGCGCTTATATTAATAATAAATAGAAATAAAAGAGAAGATAATATCTTAAGCATTAGTATTCAAGATTCTTATTTACAAAAATTTTATATTCTAATTTGACTGAATTTATATAATCTTTAATTGCGCTATCTCTTTTCTCAGCTAATAAATCTATTTCAACTTGATTCAATATTTCTGTAATTAATGGATAATATCCAGGGATAGTGTTGTTGACTTTAATAATATGATGACCAAATGAGGATTTTAATGGTCCCATCCATTCATTAGTTTTTATGTCCTCTTTAAAATTTTGACTAAAGAGTTTTCCAAAATTTCTACTTATTTCATCCTCATTTTTATTTATAAAATTTTTACCAAGAAAAAATGGATCAGACTCAATGGATATAGAGCCATTTAAGATCTCTTCAAAACCATTAGTAGATCTTATTAATGAACTATTTTCTGCTGAAAAGAAGTGATGTGTAAAGGTATATGCAGATTTAATATAATACCTATCTTTATTATTTTCATAATATTCTATGAGATCATCATTTGATGGTTTATCAGTTGAAGTTTCTTGTTTTAAAAATGAAATTTTTTGAGCCAATCTTCGTTTAATGATTCTATCTTCTTGATCTAGTCCCAATAAAAGAGCCTCTCTGTAAAGGATTTCTTCTTCTATTAAATTATTAATAATTCTTGTTATTTCGTCTTCAGTTGGTTTTCTGCCAACTTGTGATTCCCATGCGCTTACCAAACTAAGAACTTCTTGGTCAGATATATAAATTTCTTTTGGATTATCAGATGAATTTAACCCTATATCAATTAGATATATGGATAAACCTATTATAAAAAATAAAAAAAGTTTAGTTTTCAATTGTTGAGTTTACTTAAATTTTATTCGTCACCAATAGCAACAGTTCCGCCTAATGGAATAATTGTAAATTCATTAATAGCAGGTATGTACCATATAGGTGAAGACCAAGCTCGTTCTTGAATAGTTTGATGTAAATCTTCTCTTGGTGTGTTGCCACTCTTGACAGCATCCCATGTAGACCATCTACAAGTTGGATTTTCAAGAACTCTTACATAATAAAATGATTTAACAGTTGGATCGAATTCAGGATCAACCCATACGGATTTCAATTCAGTCGCACCTACATTTTGAGAGATTGAACAATCATTAATATTAACTCTTGCTCCATTGTCAGGACATTTGTTAGTTAGAGGATCAACAGACATTCCATCAGAACAAACAACATCAAAAACTTTTTCATACGGAGTCCCGCTCTGCATATCAATCCAACCTTTTATTATTTGAATACGCTGCAAAGGTGCTCCATTTTTATCTCCTTGAGCCCAAACAAGAAAATCTGGAGCTATTTCACCTTTATTCAAAATATCTGAACCCATTGTCACACCTTTTTTGTATGCTTGGCTCACTAAAGTATCTGAATCTAGGTCAATTGTTTTTAGGTCATAACCAGCAAAAAAGCGGACTGCAATGCGTGTTCCTGTTGTAGCAAAAGTTTCTTTTCGTTTAAATGCATTAAATATTGATTCTCTAGTATTCTCTTCAGCCCATGCTACCGCTAATCCTGATGCGCCCCATTGAGTAAAACCAGTATTTGCAAATTTTCCTGCCTCTAGTTCAATTAATGCATTTGGTTGATTAAATGCATTCATGTAGTCTATAAGGAGCTGCTCCTGTTCAGGACTTACTGGGATACTACCTCTATTTATACCATCTCCATCAAGCAATCCAATCTTAGACCAGTAATTAGACTCATCAAAAGAACCTGCGCCAGTATGAGTATCACTGGAACCAATTAAACCAAACTTATAGGGATTTCCTTGATTAGTCCAATCGAGCGTTAAACCATTTAAATATGCCTCTCTAACGTAACCTCCTGAAGGTTTACTATATGTTGGCGGTCTACTTCCAACTCTTTTATCCATTATTTCGAAATCAGCCCAATCATCATCAGGAGATAATAAAGGATGTGTATCTGATGTTCCTTTAACTTGTGTTATTTCTACTAAAGGCTCATTTCTCATTCGTTGTTCTGCATATTTACGGTTTAATGCATTACCTTTGAAGGTTTCCATTTCAAACATTTGCCCATTTGAGCCATTGCTATTATGTGGCATGGACACAGTATCTATACCTTTTTCTCTTAATCCATCTTGCCAAGTCCATAAATCTTCAGGATTAATAGAATCTATTCTAGTCCAAGGCCGTATGGGTGCTTTTGATGAATTGAATATTACATTTCTGTGAAGATTTCCACCCTCAGTATCGGTTGAAGTAGTAAATTCGTAACCTATGAATGTAGTGAAATGGCCTGGGTCATTATGTTCATTTGCTGATCTAGCTACATCTGCCCAAGCTGATTTATGAATATTATATTCAAATGATTCAAGGGCTAATTGTGTATTGTTGGTAAACCACGCTTTGAGTGTTCTAGGGTGCCACCATGGAACAGGTTTAGCAATTGCTGTACCAAGAACATTACTGAAAATATTTGAGCGTTGGCCAGCAGATTCAACTACAAGATTTTCTGGAGCATTTAAATTATGAAATGGCTCTGCAAAGTCGTTTTGCGATATGTCAGTTGTGGTATCAGCGTATGCTTGAATCATACCCATATAGAACCCATGATCTGTGACTGAATAAAAGTCTAACGGTTCTTGTAATTTCATTTCATAGCCAAGTGGATGCAATATGCCTTTACCTTTAGCGAATTCATATGCATCATCAGGTGACGCTGTGACTCCAAATACATAAGCATCAAAAGAGTACTTTGTATGAACATGTAAATCACCATAATATGGGTTTCTATCTGGGTTTGCAGCTGGTCTTATCTTATTTGATTTAGGCTTATCTACTGAAAAATCAACTATTTCAAGTGCTGAATCGGAATGAGTAATACTCTTAAAGAGCCCTATTACAGGTCTCTTATTATTAAAATCTGCATCTAATAATATATATACAAAAAATACTATAAAAAGAAGTGTTACGCCAAGACGTTTTAAAAATTTATTCATGACTAGATTCCCCTACTATTTTAAATTACAAAAATAATTGACATATTGTATGTCAATACTTTAAATGTTCCAATCCTCTTTAATCATATCAGAAGCTTTTTCACCAATCATAATAGTTGGTGCATTAGTGTTGCCCCCTACTAAAGTTGGCATAACTGAAGCATCTACAATTCTTAAATTATTCATGTTATGAACCTTTAATCTATCATTTACAACACTCATTTCATCACTTCCCATCTTACAAGTTCCAACAGGATGATAAACCGTATCAGCCTCTTCTCTAATAGCTAATTCGATATCTGAATCATTATTTATATCAACAGGTCTGTGTGTATGTTCTTGTATATATTTACTAAATGGTTCTTGATTTAATACTTTCATCATTATTTTATAGCCATCAACCATATCTTTAACATCATCAGGATGACTTAAAAAGTTTGGATCAATTAGTGGGTCAGCAAATGGGTCAGCAGATTCAAGAGTAACTTCTCCTCTGGACTTTGGTCGCAATAAACACGAATGACAACTCATACCAGTACCCCAGACAGCTGTTCTACCATGATCAACAATCATAGCTGGAGCGTAATGATATTGAATATTAGGAGCTTCTAAGTCGTCATGAGTCTTAATAAAAGCACCAGCTTCTGCAATTGTTGAAGTGAAAAGGCCAGTTTTTTTAAAAATATATTTTAAAATCTCTAGTGGGTACTTAAAAAATATTGTTTTTAAATTAAACCCTATTAAGTTAATCGAGTTATATTTATGAACTGTTAGATAATCAATATGATCTTGTAGATTTTTTCCAACACCTGGCAAATCGACTTTATGTTCAATGCCATGTCTACTTATTTCATTACCAGGACCAACTCCCGATCTTAATAAAATTTGTGGTGATCCAAAAGCTCCTGATGAAAGAATGACTTCTTTATCTGCAAATAATTGAAATGTTTCATTTTGACTATTAATACACTCAACACCTTTTGCAGAATTATCATTTATAAGAATTTTATTAACATTTGTGTCTGTTAATACCGTTAGATTTTCTCTTTCTAGAGCTGGTACTAAATAAGCTTTAGCAGCACTGCATCTTTTTCCATTAATTTGTGTAGTTTGATAATAACCAAATCCTTCTTGATCTTCTCCGTTAAAATCTTCGTTGTATTTAAAAAGTGAAGACCCAGCCTTAACAAACTCATCACAAGATTCTGGTCTATGACGAATTCTGCTTACATTTAGTGGGCCATTTTGGCCATGATATTCATTATTGTGCTCTTCATTGTGCTCTGCTTTTATAAAGTAAGGCAATACTTCATCGTATGACCAACCTTTATTACCAAGTTCTGCCCAATGGTCATAATCCCATCTATGTCCTCTTACATATAACATCGCATTTATAGAGCTCGAGCCACCTAATGTTTTTCCTCGGGGTTGATAACCTTTTCTATGCTCCATGGATTCATTTGGTACTTTGTGAACACCACCAGCTGTATCAACAGCTACAGTTTCAGGTTCTTTAACTAGGATTTTTTCGAATTCTTTTTGCGGAACAGTATTATATGCCCAACTGTACTTGCTCTTATCTCCTAGAAAAGCAAAACCAAGAGGTACATGCAATCTAGGATCATTATCTTTTGAACCAGCTTCAATTAAGCACACTGAAACTTTTGGATTTGCACTTAATCTATTTGCTAAAACACAGCCAGCTGATCCTGCTCCTAGAATTATAAAATCATAATTGTTCATTAAATACCCCTATTGAATAATGACAACTAATAATAACAAGAAATGTTTTTAAAAAAAAATTTTTATATTAATTTATCTAAAAAATATACAATAAGTTTAAGCGCCTGTAGCTCAGCTGGATAGAGTACTTGGCTTCGAACCAAGGGGTCGGGAGTTCGAATCTTCCCGGGCGCGCCAATTATTTAGGGTTGTAAAAACGTAGAGTAGAATCTTTAAGTTTCCAAATTCTTACATAAAAGATATCTAATAGATAATTTTGATAATTTCTCCAAGGTGCTTTTTTACCTTGTTGAGGAAGTCTATCCAGAGCTCTTTGGACATAGCCTGAAGTAAAGTCTATGTAATCATCTTCAGCTTCAGCTGCTGGATCTTCTTGTGGCATACATACAGATACGCCCTCTTTGTCCATTTGATTGATAAGTCTACATACATACTCTGCTGTAAGGTCAGCTCTTAGAGTCCATGATGCATTTACGTATCCAAATGAAAAAGCTAGATTTGGAACCCCTCCTAGCATCATTCCTTTATAAGCTAGATGATTATGAGGTTCAACTTTTCTACCATCAATATTAATTGTAATATCTGCAAGAACATTTAACTCAATCCCTGTTGCTGTAATAATAATATCAGCTTTTAACTCTTCACCAGATTGTAATAAGATTCCATCTTCATTAAATTTATCTATATGATCAGTTACTACACTTGCAGTTCCTTTTTTAATTGACTCAAAGAGGTCTCCATCTGGAACTAGACACATTCTTTGATCCCATGGCTTATATCTAGGCGTGAAATGTTTTTCTACGTCATAATCATTACCGAGTTCTTCTTTTACAAGATTAATTAATCTAGTTTTTACTCTTTCAGGATATGACCTGGCAAAATAAAACATTAAATACGTTAATAAAATATTTTTCCATCTTGTAATAAAGTAAGCTAATTTTAATGGTAAGAATTTTTTTAATTTTAAATTAATAGCATCAGCCTCTGGTGCTGCGATAACATAACTAGGAGATCTTTGAAGCATAACAACATGCTTAGCAGTTTCAGCTAATGCTGGCACTAAAGTTACAGCAGTTGCACCGCTTCCAATAACAATAATATTTTTGTTAGCATAATCTAACGATTCATCCCAAAATTGTGGATGAATAATCTTTCCATTAAAGGATTCTTGCCCATTAAAGTCAGGCTGATGAGGTTTATCATAACTATAGTAACCCCCACACATAAATAAAAAATTACACGTAAACTTACTAATGGAATTAGTATCATCTTGAACCCCTAACTCCCATACTGATTCTGCAGAATTCCAATTTGCTGATTTAACTTTATGGTTGAATAAAATCTTCTCACGAATATTGTATTCATCTGTGGTTTCATTAAGATAATTTAAAATAGAGGGGCCGTCTGCGATAGATTTATCGTTAATCCAGGGCTTAAACCTAAAGCCTAGAGTGTGCATATCTGAATCAGATCTAATACCAGGATATTTAAATAAATCCCAAGTTCCACCAAGATCACTCCTTCCCTCAATAATAGTAAACGATTTAGTTTTACAACTTTTTTGTAAATTATAGGCTGCCCCTATTCCAGAGATTCCAGCACCAACAATGACTACATCTTTATGCATATCGATAAATGGAAGAGTTAATTATTAAAAGATTCATCAATTTCAGATTTTATATCTATTGTCGTATTATATATATAAACATTATGATTAATGACATACCTAATGTCACTAATTTTAAGGGGATTAAGAATGAGATATTTTGTACTAGTTTTAGTATTTTTTTTAGTTAGTTGTTCTGAAGATAAGAAAATACTTACTAATGAGTTAGTAATAAATCAAGGTAGTCTTCAAGGTTATGAAGAGGCTGATGCTAATTATTATCTTGGAATTCCTTACGCCAAAGCTCCAGTTAATGATTTAAGGTGGAAGCCGCCCTTAAATCATGATGGATGGGAAGGCAAAAAACTTGCAGTAAATATTCCACCATCTTGTATGCAACCAACTGGTTTCGGTCTAGGTCCATTTATAGGACTTTGGGTGGATGGGTCTGGAATGAGTTGGTTTAAGAGAAAACTTCTTTATTTTGGAGCAGGTCTTTTACCTTTTTTAGATAGTGGTGAGGATGGAAACTCTGAAGATTGTTTGTATTTAAATGTAATCACTCCAAAAACTTCTAAACAAAAATTACCCGTAATGATGTGGATTCATGGAGGTGGATATAGATTTGGAAATGGGGCTGGTGCATATATTGATAGCGATCTTGTATCTAAAGACGTAATTTTAATTACTATTAATTATAGATTAGGCTCATTGGGTTACTTTGCACACCCTGCTCTATCAGCTGAATCCGAGTTTAGTTCATCAGGTAATTACGGAACCCTAGATCAAATACAAGCACTAAAATGGATACATGAGAATATTGAGAAGTTTGGTGGAGATTCTAATAATATTACTATCTTTGGTGAATCTGCAGGTGGCCATGCTGTCAGACAACTTATGTCATCACCGTTAGCAAAAGGCTTATTCCATAAGGCAATAGCTCAAAGTAGTTATTCTGTAGGCAATACCCTATATTTAAAAAATAATAGTGGAATCATCCAGTCAGCTGAAAACTCAGGAAAAGATTTTGTGAAGATATTAGGCTTAAAAGAAGATGGTGATTTATTAGAGAATTTAAGAAGTATCCCCGCTGAAAATCTCCAGCAGATTGGAGATGGTATGGTAAATCCTGAAGATGCTTCAAATGTAGAAGATTATATTATCTCTGCAGCATGGATGCCTAATGTAGATGGTTGGGTCTTTGATGATTCTGCATTGAGTATTTCAAGAACAGGCCAAACCCATGATATCCCATTACTTATAGGCTTTAATAGTTTTGAAGGCTCTAGTTTATTACCAATGTTTTATACCAAAGATCAACATGTTAATGATAAGGATTGGATTCAAACAATATGGGACTTAGCGATACCAAATGATCCTAACAATATAATTAACGACTACAGAGAGTGGGCTAAAAATATTGAAAAAGAGTCTTATTTAGCTGCACAAAAATTATGGGGTGATGTCCAATTTGGTTCATCAACTTATTATTCCGCACTAAACCATAGCAAAGTAAATCCTAATACCTACTTTTATTACTTTAATAGATCACCTGCTTCGAAAAAACAAATTATAGGTGCCACCCATGGTATAGAAATTATGTATTTATTTAATGCTTTTATACCCGGATGGCCTAAAAATGAGTTAGATAATAGAATTGGTGAGCAAATGCGAGATGACTGGACAGATTTTGCTAAAACAGGTGATTTGTCATCTAAAGGTTGGGCTAGGTTTAGTGAAGAGAATCAAATTCAAAAAAATTATGATGAGAATTTAGATTACTCAACTCTTGTTGAGATNGATTTATTTAAATCAATATATAAGTACTTAGATGAAAGCCAAAATTAGGTCTCTAAAGTACCGCCATTAGAAACCCACTCAGAAATACTACCAAGATTAAAAACGTTTTCAAAACCAAGATCTTGGAGAGTTTTAGCTGCTAATGCAGATCTAACTCCTGCAGCACAGTAGACTAGTAAAGTTGAGTCTTTCTGAATCCCTAAAGGATTATTTTGTGCTTCAGGATTAAGTTTAAATTCAATGAGTCCTCTTGGTATATGAAGTGCATTACTAACCTTTCCAGTCTGTGCAACCTCTGATTCTTCTCTTACGTCAATAACATATGCACCTTCAAGAATAAATTCATTGGCTTCATCAAAATTCAAGCGTTTAACAGAATCATTGGCTATATTTAATAAGTCTGTAATTGTATTCATTTAGTAAACACCATAATTAAATATAGACTGAAAAAATATGATTTACAACTTAGTTGAAGGCTTACTGGTATTAGCAACAAATATTCCTGTTAAAACCATAAAGCATCCAATTGCAACAACAAAGGTAACTTGTTCATTTAAAAAAATATTTCCCCAAATAATTCCGAATACTGGAAGGAAGTATGCAACTGTTGAAGTTCTAACGGCACCTATTTTTTCAATTAGTCTTATATAACCAATAAATGCTAAACCTGTTCCAACAGCACCTAACCAAATAAGACTCATTATAGCTTCATTTGATGGTGCAACTATAGGAAATGATGAAATTGTATAAGGTAAATAAATTAATCCACCAATATTTAATGACCATCCTATAAGAACTAATTTATTCACTTTGGTAGCAAATTTTTGTATAAATACATTTGATATTCCATAGCATAGAGCGGCTAATAAACAAGCCAAGCTTGCTAATAATGTTGTTTGAGCATTAAAAGGGTTAACTAGAACCACTATTCCAATAAAGCCAATTATTAATCCTAATATTTGTTTTTTACTCACTTGCTCGTTAATCCAAAAATAGGCAACAATCATTGTAAATAATGCTGCAGAAGAATTTAATATTGCCAACATATTGGAATTGGAGCTAAGTGAAGCATAAGAAAACAAAGTAAAAGGAATAGCAGTATTAAATAAGCTAAGAAACACAATTTTCTTTGTGTGGCCTTTCACCTGATTTAAATATTTTGGCATTAAAAGAAAAGGCAAAAATAATGATCCTGCAAGTAATAACCGCAAACCAACTAATGTAATTGGACCGAACTCAGGTGTAGCTATTTTAATAAACATAAAAGAGCTTCCCCAAATGGCGCCGAGTAAAACTAATAAAAACCAATATCTTAATTGCATACTTAAAAAATAAAAAAAACCCCCAAAAATTAATTTGAGGGTTTTATAAAAAACTCTGTTCGTTATAAATTATAACTTACAGTCGAAAATTTATGATTTACCTTTTGTCAAAAGGTGAACCCTCCATTTCCTGATTTAATATTAATACTAATAGGACCACCTCCTTCGTAGGGTAAGAATATATATATTTATAAATCCCCATGTCAATCTATAAATACGACACTCACAAAAATTATATATAGAGAATAAAAAAAATACTATATAAAAAAATGAAAGATTTTATTTATTTAAAGCTTCATCTACTGCTGGATGCATAATCTTGCCATCTTGAGTATTAAGACCGTTTTTTAAATGAATATTGTCATCTAAAGCTACTTCGATTCCTTTATTTGCCAATTCTAAAATATAAGGTAAAGTTTCTCTATTTAAAGCTTCTGTTGCTGTTAAAGGAACAGCACCAGGCATATTTGTTACACAGTAATGAAGAACGCCATCAACTAAAAAAGTTGGATTATCATGGGTTGTTGGTTTACTTGATTCAAAACAGCCTCCTTGATCAATGGAGATATCTACCATGACGGTCCCAGGCTTCATTGCTTTCAGCATATCTAGAGTAACTATCTTAGGGGCCTCTTTGCCAATGACATAAACTGCTCCAATAACCAAGTCAGAGATAGCAATAGCATCTTGAATATTCTGTGGTGAAGATAATATATATTCAATATTCTGATTCCCAAATCTTGCTTCAAGCTCAACAAGTTTATCCTTAGAAAGGTCAATGACTTTTACGAAAGCATTATTTGCAACAGCTTTTGAAATAGCTTCAGTTCCTGCAACACCTCCTCCAATTACAGTTACTATTCTTGGAGAAATATCACCAAAAGAACCGATCAATACTCCCTTTCCTAAATTGTGTTTAAGTAAATGATATGAGCCTACTACAATACTTATTTGACCAGCTATTGCACTCATAGGTGCTAATAGTGGCATAGATCCGTCATCTGAGGTTACTGTTTCATATGCAATACCTCTTACCCCTGTAGCAATAAGTTTTTTTGCGTTTACAAGATCACCTGCAAGATGAAGATAAGTAAATAATGTTAAATCGTTTCGTAAATATTGGTACTCGGACTCAATGGGCTCTTTAACCTTTATAACAAGTTCAGCATGGGAATAAATTTCAGCTGCTGTGTCTAAAATTTTAGCACCAGCATTTATATAGTCATCATTAGAGAAACCTACATTAAATCCAGCATTATTTTGTATATATACAGAATGACCATGTTTAACTATAGTTTTAACCGAGCTAGGAGTTAATCCAACTCTAAATTCATTATTTTTTACTTCTGATGGAACGCCTATGATCATTTGGCTAATGTACCATATTAAGCTAGTAATATAAGTGAAAAAAAAATTATATAAGTATTCGAAAAAGTTATATGTCATTATGATATTCAAAATTAGATAAAAAGCCTATAAAACTTTTATTTATCAGTGATAAAGGGTTTGATTTTGAATAGACTATTTCAAGACTAAACTCGAGATCAGGCTTTAACTCAAGAATTTTTATATTTGGATTGGAAGAATATCTAGAAATAAAAGCAATAATTTAAAACATTGCTAACTGTCTATACTCGTTAACCTCTTCTGGTTCACTGCTAACATTTTCAGGTTTTATAGATTGAACTATTTGTCCGAAGGTTTGAAGATATGAATCTAATTTACTAGAGTCACCTCCAAAAAATTTAAAAGCAATTGTTTTGAATGCTGCATCTTTATCAATCGCAGTATTCCATTGCTCAATGATAGGATCTGATTTATTTATATGTATTATGTTATTCATACATTTAATATACTGTATAAATATACAGTAGTCAATAATTATTTAAATTTTGAATCAATAAGAACTGCAATAAAAAGTGCAGATTCGCTGCCAGAAGCTGACCATGCGTGGTTTGTACCTCTTTGAACTACGATATCACCAGCAATTAAATCTACCTCTTCTTTGTCTAAAATTAGTTTAGCTGTTCCTTTTATTAAAATAATGTAATCAATAGTTTGAGTTATATGCATCCCTGGGTGCTTACTAGTATTTACTCTTTCGTGTTCAGCACCAATGGCTTTAAATCCAGCAGCAAACATCAATTCAAGATCTTCAGCTGAGACAGATTGATCTTGAGGTGCAATGCTGAAGTAACGTATCTTAGTACCCTCTTTAGGTGGAGATAAAATTACTGGTCCTTTAGATCTATCTTCAGAATCCTTGTTATCAATAATTTTTCCATCTGTATTCCATAACTCTAAAAAGATATTATCACCATTAATAATATCTGGTTCTATTAAAGAATTAATCTTGATCTCAGATTCTCCATTAGTATCAACTCCCGTAACAATCCTTCTTGGTTTAATCATATCTATTACTCCTAAATATTAAATACCTCATCATTATTTTTGAATGATTTAAATTCAATAGCATTATCTGATGGATCCTTTAAAAACATTATTGCTTGTTCGCCAACTTTGCCTTTGAAACGAATAGTAGGTTCGATAATAAAGTTGATATTTTTAGACTGAAGGTCTGTGCTAAGGCTATGGAATTCTTTCCAAT
>JGI20155J14468_10000448_pt1 | contig 33669 bp, 28 predicted proteins | sample COG_05_FD_14468 | JGI IMG/M metagenome (IMG submission 14468) | reverse complement strand
CTTGATTTTGCTGATGTAGAAACTGTTATGGCTTCAATGGGTAAAGCAATGATGGGAACTGGTGAAGCAGAAGGAGAAGGTAGAGCACTAAAAGCAGCAGAGATGGCGGTGAGCAACCCACTAATTGATGATTATACTCTTAAGGGAGCAAAAGGATTATTAGTTAATATTACTGGTGGTAAAGATCTTAAACTTTTTGAAGTTGATGAAGCAGTTAATAAGGTTAGAGCTGAAGTTGATCCAGAAGCAGAATTAATTATTGGAGCAATTACTGACGCTGAATTAGATGGAAAAATGAGAGTTTCGATTGTTGCTACATCTTTAGATGGCCAACAACCAGAAACCAAATCTGTGATAAACATGGTGCACCGTATTCAAAATAGAAACCCTGGTTATTCAGATTTTTCAAATCTTGGATCGTCTGCATCTTTCAACTTTTCAAATTCAATTTCAAATCCTGTTTCACATGGAGCTAACGCGCTCAAATTAGAGAATGAGGTTGTTCAAGAGCAAAATCAAGATCATTTTAGTTCAAACGTTTCATCTGAAGAGGCAATACATAACAATAATCTTGAAACTGAAAGTGTCGTTGAAGATAGTTCTGTAAATGAAATGGAAAAATCTTTTACACAAGAAGCTGTAGAAATACCTCAAGAACAAATGGTTGAAGAGAGTGTAGAAGAAGATGTTTCAAATGATCTAAAAGAGTTTGGTGTAGATTCAGATGCACCAGATTTATTTAGTTCAGAAACTGAAAATTCAAGCTCAGATGATTTATTATCCTCAAGTGATGAGGAAGATGATGATCTTGAGATACCGGCATTTTTAAGAAGACAAAAAAATTAATGGTCTTTAAAGAAATAAATGGACGCCACCATAGTACCGGAAGTACNAAAGCATTATCCGGTATTGCTAAAAGAAATTATTAGCATTATTTCCCCTCAATATGGTGGCACATTTATTGACTGTACATTTGGCCAAGGCGGTTATTCAAAAAAAATCCTAGATTTTGAAAATACTAAAGTAATTGCTTTAGATAGAGATATTGAAAGCAAGTCAAAAGCCAATCAAATTAAAAATCAATTTGAAGATAGATTTTTATTTAAAAATATTAAATTTAGTCAGCTAAATAATCTAAAACTTAAAAATGAGAATGTTAAAGGAGTAATATTTGATCTTGGTTATTCTTATGTTCAAATAAAAGATCCTAAAAAAGGACTATCTTTTGAATCTAAAGGAAATTTAAATATGCAAATGGGTTTAAATAATTATTCTGCTGAAGATGTAATTAATAAACTGGAAGAAAAAGAACTTGATAAAATATTCAAGTTTTTTGGCGAAGAAAAAGAAAGTAAATTTATAGCTAGAAATATTATTAAAGAAAGATCTAAGAGAAAGATAAACACTCAAACACTTGTTGAGATCGTTGAAAATACAAAAAGAAAAAAAAACTTCAAAGTTCACAGTGCTACTAAAGTTTTTCAAGCTTTAAGAATTTTAGTTAATAGAGAAATAAGTGAATTAATTATTGGTCTCATTAATGCAACTAAGGTTTTAAAAAAAGATGGTGTTCTAGCAGTAGTTACATTCCATTCATTAGAAGATAAAATTGTCAAATATTTTTTCAAAAGTTTATCTGAGAAAAAAAGCATATCAAGATACGCTCCTATTATTGAGCAACCTGAGACATTACTTAAATTAATCCAAAAAAAAGCAATCGTACCATCTGATGATGAAATCAAGGAAAATTCACCTTCAAGATCTGCTAAACTTAGATATGCGATTAAAAAAAAGGACTTTTATGATTTTGAAACTGACATTCTAGATCAATTTAGAAATTTGATTGAGATAGAAAATTTTGGGAATAAACTATGAAAAAAATCGTCTTAGTATTTGTCATTTTTTCATTAATTTTATCAACAGCTATTATTAAGAATTCTGCAAAAAAAAATGAAGATAAAATTTTTACGGTAAAGGAAAACATTAGAGTTTTAAATTCAGAATTTGAGAAAATCAAACTAGAATTTGATTATTTAAGCTCTTCAGATAAATTGCTAGAATTTCAATCATTATATTTTGAAAATGATTTGGTACAAAAAAAAATTGAAAATATAAAAGTTTTCGAAATCACAAAAAAAGATAAAAAAATTAAAAATTTAAAAATAATTAAAGATTAATGGAAGAATCAAGATCAAAAATTATTATTGAAGACTATAAAAATAATTTTGATTATAAAAAAAATGATACTAATTTGAATATAGAATTTAATAGAGTAGCGTTTATATTTTTCTTTTTTTTTATTATTTATCTAATTTATACTATTCATTTAATTCATCTTGGATCACGAAAATCAAATGTAGAAATTAAAGATACTTTTCCCACATATAGTAATAAACTTTATAGAGCAGATATAATTGATATAGACGGAAATTATTTAGCTAAAACAGTTAAATCTATTGATATAGGTATTAAGACATCAGATATAATAGATAAGAAAAAACTTTTATTAAGTTTAAATATTATATTTCCAAATAAAGATTTTAAAAAAATTAATAAACAGCTTGATACAAAAAAGTTTTTTTGGTTAGAAAAAAAAGTTTCAGAAGAAAATTATGAAAAATTAATGAAACTTGGAGATAAATCTATCAAACCTGAGGAAAAGGTATTAAGAATTTATCCCCAAAAAAATCTTTTTAGTCATATTATTGGTCAAATAGATGATGACAACACTGGAATTTCAGGTTTAGAAAAATCATTTAATGAAGCCCTTAGAAATTCAAAAAATCCCATCAAACTTACAGTCGATAAAGATATACAGTTTTTAATTCGAAAAACGTTAATCAAATATCAAGAAATTTTTAAAAGTAAGGGTAGCGCTGCTTTATTAATGGATATCAATAATGGAAATATACTTTCACTAATTTCATTACCTGATTTTAATCCTAATGAAAGACAAAATATAACTGATGTTAATTTTATAAATAGAGTAACCAAGGGAACTTATGAGCTTGGCTCAGTTTTCAAACCATTTACATTTGCAAGTGCCTTAAATGAAGAATTAATAAAACCTGAAACTGAATTTTTAGATTTACCAAAATCTATTCGTTGTGATAAACACCGAATTGGAGAATATGATAATAAAATTCCATCTGATTTAACAGCAGAACAGATCTTAATTAGATCAGGAAATATTGGTTCGGTAAGAATTGCTCAATTAGTTGGACCAGAAAAACATAAGTCTTTTTTAAAAAAAGTTGGTGTATTGAGCTCAATTGATTTTGACATTGATGAAGTTGCTCCTCAGAAGGATTATAATTTTGGGAAATGTAAATTAGCTACATCTTCCTTTGGCCATGGTATCGCAACTACAATCTTACAGTTAGCAAGAGGTTATGCGGTAATATCTAATGGAGGTTATGAAGTTAAACCAACTTTAATTGATAAAAAAATTGAAAATGAAAAAAAGAATAGACTAATTAATAAAGATGTTTCCAACCAAGTTGTTAAAGCTTTAAGAAAAATTGTTAGCACAGACGAAGGAACAGCAAAATTTGCTGATGTTTTAAACTACGAAATTGGTGGCAAAACAGGGACTGCAGACCAACCAAAAGAAGGCTCTTATTCTGAAGCAAAGATAAATACGTTTGCTTCAATATTTCCAACATCAAATCCACAATTTGTATTTATTGTTATGTTAGATACTCCTCAAAAGGCGAAAGATTATTATTATAAATACAGACATCAAAAGGGTGGATGGAAAGGAACTTTATACAATACAGCTGGATGGACATCAGTAGAAGTGGCTGGAAAAATAATTGATAAAATTGGGCCTATTTTAGCCACAAAATATCTAGAAATTAAATAACTATGTTTCTAGGGAATTACTTCAACAATATTCAAAAAAAATATAAGCAAATTTATTTTTCAGGAATTTCATTTAACAGTAATCAGGTAAAAAAAGATAATATTTTTTTTGCAATCAAAGGAAATAGGATAGATGGTAATAATTTTATATTATCAGCAATCTCCAATGGTGCAAAAATAATTATAACTGAAAAAAAAATTAATGAACTAAGAAATGGTATTTTATTTATTCAAACAAAAAATATCAGAAAGTTATTAGCTGAAATATCGTTTAAAATTGTTAAAAAAATTCCAAGTAATATTATTGCTGTTACTGGTACAAATGGAAAATCATCTATTGCAGATTTTTATTATCAAATATCAGACTTGAATAATAAAAAAGTTGCATCTATTGGAACATTGGGAATTAAATCAAAAAATTTTAAAAAGGGTTTATCAAATACGACTATAGATCCAATTCAATTAAGTAAAATTTTAAGTAATCTAAAAAAACAAAATATCAATAATGTTATTATTGAGGCATCTAGTCATGGTTTGAGTCAAAACAGACTGGATGGATTAACCTTTAACACAGGAATATTTACAAATTTATCTCAAGACCATTTAGATTATCATAAAAATAAAACAAATTACTTAAAAGCTAAACTTTATTTATTTGAAAAATTAATAAAAAAAGATGGAAATATAATAACTGATGAAAAAATACCAGAATTCAAAAAAATTAAAAATATAGCATCTAATAAAAACCTTAATCTTTTTTCATTATTGGAAAAAAATAATAATTTTCAATTTTTGTCACATCAATATGAAGGTGAGTCTCAATTATTAGAGATTAAATATAATGATTCAATACACAAAATTAAACTTAATTTGATAGGAAAAGTTCAATTAAAAAATGTATTAATGGCAATTATTGCGTCAATCAAAAGTAATATCAATATTAAAGACATACTTAATGTAATACCGAAAATAAAATCTGTAGAGGGAAGGTTTGAGCGAGTTGGCAAAATTAAAAATAACTCAAAAGTAATTATAGATTACGCACACACACCTGATGCATTAAAAACTTGTCTTAAAAATATAAAAGAGCAATTTGTAGGTCACAAAATTAAATTAGTGTTTGGTTGTGGAGGGAATAGAGATCAAAATAAAAGAGCAAAAATGGGTAAAATTGCTGACCTTTTTTCAGACAAAATATATCTTACTGACGATAATCCAAGATTAGAACAGGCTAGCAAAATAAGAAAAGACATAAAAAAAGGAATAAAAAAACAAAAAGCGTTAGAGTTTCCAAATAGGGCGAAGGCTATATCAGAAGCGATAAAGCACTTAAAAATAGGTGAAATTTTAATAGTTGCTGGTAAAGGCCATGAAAAAGTCCAAGAAATAGGAAAAAAAAAAATTTTTTTCTCAGATAAAAAAATTATTCTTGATGCAATAAAAATTAAAAATTTCACTTTATCAAATAATTTAAAGGTCAATATATTTAATGAACTTAGTGGAAAAAAAAAATTATCTAGCAAAATTATTTTCAAAAAAGCTAGAATTAACTCTAAAGAGATAAAAAAAAATGATGTTTTTTTTGCTATTAAGGGAAAAAAAAATGATGGTAATCAATTTATAAGTGAAGCTTTCAAAAAAAATGCATCAATTGCAGTAGTTAATAAAATTGAAAAAGAAATAAATATCTCTCGTCAAATAAAAGTTAAAAATTCACTCAAATTTTTAACCAAAAGTTCAGAGCTGTATAGAAAAAATATAAAAACAAAAATTATTGCTATAACGGGAAGTTGTGGAAAAACCACATTAAAAGAATTATTGGGCAACTCATTTAAACAAATATCAAAAGTAGGTATTTCACCTAAATCTTATAATAATAAGTATGGAGTACCTTTAAGTCTTTTTAATTTAGATCAAAAAAATAATTATGGTGTTTTGGAAATTGGAATGGATAAAAAAGGTGAAATTGATTATCTCTCTAAAATTGTTAAACCAGACGTTAGTGTGATTACCAACATTAATTATGCTCATGCTAAAAATTTTAAGAATCTAAGACAAATTGCTCTAGCTAAATCGGAAATAATCAATAATACAGAAGTTAATGGTTCAATTGTTCTTAATGCTGATGATACTTTTTTTGCTTTACATAAAAAAATTGCTAATAAAAGAAAGCTTAAAATTTTATCATTTGGCATTAATAATCAGAATGCAAATATAAAACTTATAAGTATCAAAAAAATTACTAACAAGTTTAAAGTAACTATTATGATAAATAATTTTAAAACCTATTTTTTTATTTCCAGCAATTTTCAAAATCATATCTTAAATATTTTAGCTGCATTAACTGTGATGAGTGTTTTTTTAGATATATCTAAATTGAATAAAAATATTTTTATGAGCTTTAAAACACCTAATGGGCGAGGAGATATTACTAAAATTAAGATTAATAATAAAAATTTAAACTTGATAGATGAAAGTTATAATTCAAATCCATTGTCGCTTAAATCCGCAATTTTAAATTTCGATAAAATAAAAATTGATAATGGAAAAAAATATTTACTATTAGGTGATATGTTAGAACTTGGTAAGCATTCAAAAAAACTTCATCAATCTATTGGAAAAATAATTAATAATACAAAAATTGACAAAATCTTTGTTAAAGGAAGTAAAATATTGTTTACATACAATTCTATTTCAAAAAAGAAAAAAGGTAGAGTATTAAACAAAAACTCACAAATTATTGATTTGATTAAAAATCATTTAAATAATAATGATTATCTTATGGTGAAGGCATCAAATGCGACGGGATTTAATAAGATAATCAATAATTTTAAAGGTTCAAAATAATGCTTTATCAATTTTTACTTAATTTCGTTGATATCTTTGGATTTTTAAACGTTTTTAAATACATCACTTTTAGAACAGGATTATCCTTATTTACATCATTAATTGTAGTTTTGTTAATTGGAGGACCATTTATTAGTTTTTTTTCAAATAGAAAAATTGTAAATCCTATACGTGATGATGGTCCACAAGATCATATTGTAAAGAAAATTGGTACTCCAACAATGGGGGGAGTAATAATTTTGTTTGGATTACTATTTTCTGTTTTATGTTGGGGGGATCTATCCAACACTAGTGTTTTATTTTGTGTCTATATCACTATTTCATTTGGTTTACTTGGAGCATATGATGATTATAAAAAAATAAAACAAAATAATTCTTCAGGTATTTCATCTAAATTTAAAATAATCTCACAAGTCTTATTAGCTACGATAGGTATTAGCTTATTTCTTTATTTTGTTGATTATAAAGAAATTACAAATTTATATTTTCCTTTTTTTAAAAATTTAATAATTAATCTTGGATGGTTTTTTATTCCTTTTTCAATATTTGTTATTGTTGGTTCTTCAAATGCAGTCAATTTAACAGATGGACTTGATGGATTGGCTACTGTCCCAGTAATTTTAGTTGCAGGTTGTTTTGCTTTTATAAGTTATGTAACTGGTAATATTGTTTTTTCTGATTATTTGCAAATCCCGTACATTGAGGGTACTGGTGAAGTTTCTATTTTTTGTGGTGCAATAATAGGATCATGTTTAGGGTTCTTGTGGTTTAATGCACCACCTGCAAAAATTTTTATGGGTGACACAGGTTCTTTAGCACTTGGAGGCTCTTTAGGAGCAGTTGGAATAATAACAAAACACGAAATAGTATTAGCAATTACAGGTGGGCTATTTGTCCTTGAGGCTGTTTCTGTAATGATACAAGTAATTTCTTTTAAATTAACTGGAAAAAGAATTTTTAGAATGGCACCAATACATCATCATTTCGAAAAAAAAGGATGGCCCGAGTCAACAGTCGTAATTAGATTTTGGATCATTTCAATTATTTTAGCAATGATAGGCCTGGCTACTTTAAAATTAAGATAATGATAGATAATAGAAATATTTTTTTGAAAAAAAAAATATTAATTTATGGCCTGGGTAAAAGTGGAATTTCATCATATAAATTTTTAAATAATAAAGCCAGGGTTTATTTATTTGATGATTTTTCAAAAAAAAAATTTATTCATCAACAAAATCAAAAGATAAGAAATATTAAAGAAATATCCAAAATTAAGTTTGATAGAATTATTATTAGTCCTGGAATTGATGTTTTAAATTGTAAACTATCTAAATTTCTAAAAAAAAATGACTCTAAAATTTATACAGATTTAGATATATTCTACTCATTTTATAAAAATACAAGCATCACCATTACGGGAACTAACGGAAAATCAACTACATCTAAAATATTGCATGAGGTTTTATTAGATCAAAACTATGACTGTAGGTTGATTGGTAATATTGGTAATCCAGCATTATCTGAAAAAAAAATTACTAAGAACACTATATTCGTTATCGAAGCCTCGTCATACCAATTAGATTATAGTAAATTATTTACTTCAAAGTACTCAGCAATACTAAATATTAGCCCAGATCATATAGAGAGACATAAAAGTTTAAAAAATTATGTTAACGCTAAATTTAAATTATTAAATTATCAGTCTAAGGAATCCATATCATTTGTAAAAAAAGACGATTTACTAATAAATAAAAAATTAAAAAGTAAAAAATATAATCCAAAAATTATCAAAGTTGATTTAAAAAAAGCAAATAAAGTAATTAAACATTTAAAAAACAAGTATTTTGTGTCAGCAGGAAACTTAGAAAATTTGTCATTTGTTCTAAAGATTTCTGAAACTTTAAATTTAAATAGTAAAAAATTAATCAAAACTTTAAATAGATTTAAAGGATTAAAATATCGACAGCAAATTATCTATGAAAATAAAAATTTAATAATAATTAATGACTCAAAGTCAACAAGTTTTGCTTCATCAGAAAATCTGTTAAAAAACTTAAAAAATGTTTATTGGATTTTAGGTGGCATTCCCAAAAAAGGTGATCAGTTAAATTTGTCCAAGAAAAATTGTAATAATTTTAAAACATTTATTTTTGGTAATTATTATAAAGAATTTAAAAAAAACATTAAAAATAAGATCACAGTAAAGCATTTAAAATATTTGAAAGACATATTAAAAGAAATTTTTTTTGATTTAAAAGATAAGAAAATAAAAAAAAGTATTATTTTCTTTAGTCCAGCAGGTGCATCCTTTGATAGCTTTAAAAATTTTGAAGATAGGGGTAAATATTTTAACCAATCAATTAAAAAATTTATTAATGCAAAATAATAACTATCTATATAAATTTTATTATCAGTGGTGGAAGAATATAGATAAGTCAATTTTATTACTAATCAGTTTGTTATTTGCAATTGGACTTTTTTTTTCATTGGTTTCAACTTCATTAATTGCTTCAGATAAATTGAATACAAATAGCTATTTCTTTTTTTTTAAGCATTTGATTTATATTTTTATTGGAATAATTATAATTTTTATTTTTTCTTCTTTGAAAACTAATCAATTATTTTATTACTCTTATTTCTTTTTTTTTATTGCTTTAATTTCTTTATTTTTAGTTCCTATTATAGGTGTTGAAGTGAAAGGATCAAAAAGATGGATAGATTTATTTTTTTTGCCAAGATTTCAACCAATTGAATTATTGAAGCCCTTTTTAATTATTATAATATCAAGCATCCTTTGTAGTGCTAGAAGTTCAAACCTTTATTTAAAATATTTATTATCAATTATGATAGTTTCAGTAATTTCCTTGTTGCTTATAATGCAACCAGATATTGGTCAAACCCTTCTTATTATTTTTTCTTGGGTTGTTTTAATTTTTACCTCTGGAATCAATATCTTTTTTCTTATTGGTCTTTCTATATTTGCTTTTGTTTCACTTGCTTACTTGATTATATATGTGCCTAAGTTTGATTATATCCAAAGTAGGATTTTTTCATTTTTTAATAGAGATACAGGAACACATAATTTTCAATCTGATAAAGCTATCGAGTCCATTACAAGTGGTGGTTTTTTTGGAAAAGGAATTGGTGAAGGAACCCTTAAAAATCGAGTGCCAGAAGCACATACCGATTATATTATATCTGTAATTTCAGAAGAGTTTGGTGTTGTTGCCATAATATTAATATTATCATTATTTTTAATATTTATTCACATGGTTTTTAAAAAAATAAATTATGAAAAAAATGACAAAATTAAACTTGTTTTGATTGGATGTGTGAGCTTAATTTTAATGCAAGCGACCATTCATATAGGTGTGAATATCAGGTTATTTCCTACCACAGGTATGACATTACCTTTTTTGAGTTATGGAGGTTCTTCTATAGTAAGTATCTCAATACTATCAGGAATAGTCTTAAATTTAACTAAAAGAAAAATAGAAAATTAAAATGAAACGAAAGATTCTAATTTCTACAGGTGGATCTGGTGGACATGTTATTCCCGCAATTACAATACATGATCACCTAAAAGAAAATTTTGATATATTAATTTCAAGTGACATTAGAGGTCTTAAATATCTTGATGAAAAATTTTATAATATCATGGTTATTGATACACCCAAGTTGAATAATCTAGTTTTATTGCCTTTATCAATTTTAAAAGTATTTTTTTTAACATTAAGATCTTTAATATTATTAAAAAAAAAAGAAATTCAAATTCTTATTTCTACAGGTGGATATATGTCATTACCATTATGTATTGCCGCAAGAATATTAAACATTAAAGTTTATTTGTTAGAACCAAACATGGTAATTGGAAGAGCAAATAAATTTTTTCTCAAATTTTGCAAAAAAATCATATGTTATTCAGAGAATATTATTGGTTTTCCAAAAAAGTACAAAAATAAATTAACAATCACAAATCCACTTATAAGAAAGAAGTATTATAAAAAGAAATTAAAAGAAAATGATAATGAAAAATTTACTTTAATAATAATTGGTGGAAGTCAAGGGGCACAAATTTTTGATGAAATTTTACATGAGTCAATTATTGAAGTTTCAAAAATAAAACTTATAAAAGTAATTCATCAAACAAATAAAAAAAATATAGATGTTCTCAAAAATCTATATTTAGAAAATAAGATTGATAATACTGTTTTCAGTTTCGATCAAAATCTTAATTCATTAATAGATCAAGCGGATTTATGCATAACAAGAGCCGGTGCCTCTAGCTTGGCTGAAATTTCTCTATCTAAAAAACCATTTATTGCCATTCCATTACCAACTTCTAAGGATAATCATCAACTAGAAAATGCTAATTACTATAAAAATAAAGGTTGTTGTTGGGTTGTGGATCAAATTGATTTTGATAAAAAAAAATTTGAAGATTTACTATTAAATATATTACTAAATAAAGACGAAATACTTTTAAAAAAAAATAATTTAGAAAAATTAAATTATCAAAATACGTGGAATAATGTTAATCAAAAATTATTAAATATTATTAATGAAAATTAAATTAGCAAAATCTGAGATTATTCACTTTATTGGTATTGGTGGAATAGGTATGAGTGGACTATCCCTTATAATGAAGGGCAAAGGGTTTAGAGTTCAAGGTAGTGATATAGCCAACAATAAGAATATTGAAAGATTAAAAAAAGAGAAAATCAAGATTATTATTGGTCAAAAAAAACAAAATATAAATAAAGCTACCATCATTGTAATTTCTTCAGCAATTAAAAAAAACAATCCAGAATTATTAGAGGCAAAAAAAAAACAATTACCAATTTATAAAAGAGGAGAAATGCTAGCAAATATTGTTTCTCTAACAAAAAATATCGTAGTTGTTGGCTCTCATGGAAAAACAACAACTACATCATTAATAGCTTCCATCTTCCAAGAAACCAAAATAGATCCAACTATTATTAATGGAGGTGTAATAAATTCCATCAACAATTCTGCTAAACTAGGAAAAAGTGATTGGTCGATCCTAGAAGCTGATGAGTCTGATGGTAGCTTTGTCTATATTCCACCCACATACTCAATAATAACCAATATAGATAGAGAACATATGGATTTTTATAGTTCCATGGATGATTTGAATAAATATTTTATAAAGTTTGTAAATAAAGTCCCATCATTTGGAAAATCTTTTATTTGTATAGATGATAAGAATAATAAAAATTTGATTAAGAAACTAAGTAACAAAAATTTTTATACATATGGAATTGAAAAAAAATCAAATTTTTGTATTAAAAATATTAGACAATCAAAAGACTATTCTGAATTTGATTTAAAGATTATTTTGCCAAATAAAAAAGATAGATTAATTAAAAAAATTAAAATTCCATTATTAGGATTGCATAATATTAGAAATTCAGTAGCTGCATCTGCTTTGGCCATTACTATTGGACTGACTGTTTCAAATATTAAAAAGGGTTTGAAAAACTTTAAGGGAGTTCAAAGAAGATTTAATAAAATTTTTACATACAATAAAGTTGATTTTTTTGATGATTATGCTCATCACCCAACAGAAATCAAAGTTGTATTAGACGGAGTAAATAATGTTTATAAGGGTTATGAAAAAGTATGTATTTTCCAACCACACAGAATATCAAGATTGAAAGATTTAAAAAAAGAATTCACTTATGCCTTCAAAAATGCAGATAAAGTAATTTTACTACCCATTTATACTGCAGGTGAAAAAATATCATTAGGGTTTAAATATGAAAACTTCGCAAGAGAAATAATCAAAAACTCAAAAGTAAAACTATTTTTAGTAGATGATAAATTTCAATTATCAAAATATATTAAAAATAATATTTATGGAAAAAAAATAGTTATTGGAATGGGTGCTGGAACTATCTCAACATGGATGAGAGAAATTCCAAGATATTTATAATGAGCATAAACCAAGAAGATCTATTGTTAGAATTTAATAAAAATATAAAATTTAATTATAATTTAAAAAAAAAAAATTGGTTTAATATTGGCGGTAATACTAAGATTTTTTATAAAGCAGAAAATTTAAAAGAATTAATAAAATTTTTAAAAATAATTGGAAATGAAGAAAGATTATTTGTTTTAGGCGGAGGATCAAACACTCTGATTACAGATAAAATTTACGATGGTGTTGTTATTAAACTATCTAATAATTTTAATAATATTACACTTTTATCAGAAGATATAATTATTGCTGGAAGTGCTGTCAGTGATAAATCACTTTCAGAATTTGCAATGGATAATAGTTTAGGTGGATTTGAATTTCTATCTTGCATACCCGGAACAATTGGAGGAGGAATAAGAATGAATGCAGGCTGTTTTGATAGAGAATTTAAAGATATTCTGATTTCAGTACAAGCTATCAGTAAATCAGGGCAGGTTATTACTATTCCAGCAAAAGAAATTAATTTTAAATATAGAGATAGCGGTCTATCAAATGATTTAATTTTTTTAAGTGCATCTTTTAAGGGTTTTAAAAAAAAATCAAATTTAATTAAAAAAGAAATGATAAAATTAAAAGAAAAAAAAGAAAAAGCACAGCCCACAAGAATTAAAACTAGCGGAAGTACATTTAGAAATCCACTAGGCCAATCGAATAAAAAAGTTTGGCAACTAATAAAAGAGTCGGTCCCNTTAGAAAAATCATTTGGAGACGCATGTATTTCAGAAAAACATTGTAATTTTTTTGTAAACAAAGGTAATGCCAAGTTCGATGATATGAAAAAATTAATAGAATTTGTATCTGAAAGTGTTTTGAAAAAAACTGGCGTAAAGATAGAAACAGAAATAAAAATTTTAGAATAAATTGAAAAAAAAAATATTAATACTTGCTGGTGGAGTTTCGAAAGAAAGATTAATTAGTCTAGATACGGGTGCACAAGTTGCAAAAGAGTTAAAAAAAAATCACTATAAAGTAAAAATTTGTGAACCTAATATAAATTTGTCTAAAAATATTAGTCAATTTAAGCCTAACATTATATTTAATGCGTTACATGGACAGTTTGGTGAAGATGGTTATATACAAACTATTTTAGAAGGATTTAAAATACCATACACTCATTCAGGAGTAATTGCTTCTTCATTAGCAATGGATAAAGCGATATCAAAAAAAATTTTTATAAAAAATAGAATTAATACTCCAAAATATATTCAGTATTCTTATAAAGAAAATATTTTTGAGTTAATAAAAAATATCGAAAAAAAGTTAAAATTTCCAGTTGTAATAAAACCAATTAACGAAGGCTCAAGTGTAAATGTGTTTATTTGTACAAAAAAAAATATTTCAAGAATCTTAAGNTCAATGAAAATCTATAAAGAGATAATGATAGAAGAGTTTATTGGTGGAAGAGAAATTCAAGTCGCAATTATGGGGAACAAAAAATTAGGAGCGATAGAGCTTAAACCAAAAAGAAAATTTTATGATTACAAAGCTAAATACAATGCTAATGCAAAAACAGAACACATAATTCCAGTTGAGCTTTCAAAAAATAAATTAAATGAAGTGATGAATCTGTCACTAAAGGCACACAAAATTATTGGATGTAAGGGAATTACAAGATCAGATTTTAAATTTTATGAAAATAAATTTTATTTACTAGAAATTAATACTCAACCAGGTATGACAAAACTATCTCTTGTTCCAGAAATAGCAAAATATAATGGAATATCTTTCATAAAATTAATTGAGTGGATTTTAAAAGATGCAACAACGAAAAAGTAAAAAAATTTTAAAATATTTTTTTTTACTGCTCTTAGTTGGTTCAATTAATAATATTAATCTTAATGAATTAAAATTACATAATATTCACAATGTCAATATTACTGGAATAGATATTGAAGATAAAAGAAATTTACTTAATAAAATAGACTTTAATTTGTACAATGTTTTTTCAATTAATAAAGATGATCTAATAAAAGAAATGGAGTCAAATGTTTTAGTAGAAAATTATTTTATTCTTAAAAAATACCCATCTTCATTAAATATAAATATTGAGAAAACTAAATTTTTAGCAAAAATAAACAAAAATAAACAAATTTTTTATTTAGGTTCAAATGGAAAATTTATAAAAAATGATTTTTCAAAAAAAAAATTGCCTTTTATTTTTGGAAATCCGGATGTAATTGAATTTTTCAATATTAAAGAAATTATTGATAAGTCTAAAATTTCATACAAAGAAATTAAAAATTTATATTTTTTCCCATCTAGAAGATGGGATTTAGAATTGAGGGACAATACTATTATAAAATTACCAAATGATAATGCTCATCTTGCGCTCAATTTAGCAATAGAATTTTTGTATGATAGAAAATTTAAAGATAATAAAATAATCGATGCAAGAATTGAAAATCAAATTATTTTGAATGACTGAAGAAACTCACTTTAAAACATTTTTTTATATTTCTAAAAATAAATATCAAATTTTTGTTTATGATAAAAATGTTTTAAAAAATTTATACAATGAAGAAATAAAAATTAATAATGAAATGGAACTTTATAATCTTTCAAAATTTCTTGATGAAAATATTTATAAAATTGAAAAAATGATAAACAGCTTTATTAGAAATATAATTTTAATAATAGAGGACGATAATATTCTAAGTGTAGACATATCAATAAAAAAAAAAAATTATGAAAGCAATATTAATCAAAAATATTTAGAAACAAATTTAACAGAAGTAAAAGATATATTTAGAGAAAATTATCAGGATCAAAATATTATGCATATGGTTATTAACAATAAAGATAAAAATGATTTACCTTCAAATAATTATAACATTAATGATGATTATCTTTATTTAGAAGTTAATTTTATTTCTATTCAAGATAGCTTTACTTCTATTTATGATAAATTGTTTGAAAGACATCACATCAATATTGAACAATATATGTCAGGTGCTTATATCAAAAGTTTTTTAAGTGAAAATGAAAATGAATTCACAATAATGGCAAATCAAATAAATAATGGTTTTAATAAAAATGAAGTTAAATTTGTTTCAAAAAATACAAAAAATAGGGGTTTTTTTGAAAAATTTTTTCAACTATTTAGCTGAAATTGTTTTTTCTGGTAATAATTGTTGTTTTCAAAATTTATCCAAAGCAAATTAAAAGTTTCTAATGTCTTATCTGACTCAAAAAACAATTAAAAGCAAAGTACTCTTCAGCGGGATAGCGCTGCACAGTGGGTTAAAAGTAAACCTTTGTATTAAGCCAGCTGAGCCTAATTTTGGAATAGTTTTTAAAAGAACCGATTATAAAGACAATAATCTAATTTACCCAAATTTTTTGAATGTCACAAATACAATGCTGAATACAACAATTGAAAATGAATTTGGTGTTAAAGTTTCAACTATTGAACATTTGATGGGAGCATTATTTGGTCTAGGCATTGATAATGCGTTAATAGAAATTGATAATGAAGAAGTTCCAATATTAGATGGATCTGCAAAAGAATTTATTGAAAAAATTATTAATTGTGGACTTGAAGTAAGTGAAGCTCCTATTAAGGTAATTAAAATCAATAAAGAAGTTAAATTTTCAGATGGTAATCGATTTATTACGATAGAGCCCTCTACTTTAAGTTTAGATATAGATTTTGAATTAAAATATGAAAATCAAATTATAGGAAATCAAAGAAACAAAGTTAAAGTTTTTGAAGATGATCTAACTAATGTTTTTAATTCAAGAACATTTTGTTTATTTGAAGATGTAGAATTAATTAGAAAAAAAGGACTAGGAAAAGGTGGAAGTTTAGATAACGCAATAGTAGTAAATGATAATAAAGTTTTAAATCAAGAGGGTTTAAGAAATGATAAAGAATTTGTTAATCATAAAATACTCGATTGTATTGGTGACCTTTTTACTTCAGGTTATAGAATAATTGCTAAAATTAAATGTTCTCAAGGTGGCCACTATCTTACCAATCAATTATTGAGAAAAGTATTTGAAAACAAAGAAAATTTTTCTATTCTTGAAATAAAAGAAAAAAACCTTCCTCATACTTTGATTAATAGAAAATTATTAAAATCAATAGCCTAAGCTAAACATATATTTTCAAAGATATAAATTAAAGGTATAACTAGTTATGATCTATCGTAATTATTTTTATTTTTTTATAATTATTTTGTTTTGTTTTTCTTGTTCAAAAAAAGAAATTGAAAAATCTAATATTAATGAAGTAAATTTAGAGTCTCAAATGATAGAAGCATACGAGGAAGGATTGAAGGAATTAGAAGCTGGTGATGTACTGTTTGCAGCAAAAAAATTTAACGAGGCAGAAACTTTATTTCCACAATCAGAGTATGCTCCAAAATCTGCATTGATGGCAGCCTATTCATATTATTCTCAAAATTATTATGGAGATGCAATGGCTGAATTAATAAGATTTTTGAGAATTTATCCTAACCATAAAGATATTGCTTATGCAGAATATTTATTAGGATTGTGTTATTATGAACAGATTATTGATGCAAAAAAAGATCTTCAATCCATTGTAAATGCAAAAGCAACTTTTGAAAGTCTTATATCAAAGTATCCTGATACAGAATTTGCAACTGATGCAATATTTAAAATTGATCTTATTAATGAAATTCTTGCCGGTAAAGAAATGTTTATAGGAAGATACTATTTTGATAAAAAAAAATGGATTCCAGCAATAAACAGATTTAGAGTTGTTGTTGATGAATATGAGACCACTATATATGTGGAGGAAGCCATCCATAGATTGGTTGAAATCTATTATACCCTAGGAATCGAAACAGAAGCAAAAAAATATGCTAATTTATTAGGATATAATTACCAGTCATCCGAGTGGTATGAAAAATCTTTTAGTGTATTTAACAGAAATTATAAAAAGAATACAATAAAAGATATCAAAAAAGAAAATAATTCTATAATAGAAAAATTTAAGTCTCTATTCAGCTGAGATGAATAAAAAAAAAATAGAATCTGAGTATAAAAAAAAAATAAATTTATTAACTACTTATAATAAAAATTATTATGATGCTAGTAAACCATTAGTATCAGATAAAAAATATGATGAATTAAAAAATAGTATTTTAATTTTAGAAAGTAAATATTCTTTTCTTAATTCTGAAACATCACCGTCAAAAGTTGTTGGATTTAAACCATCTAAAAATTTCCAAAAGATAGCTCATAGAGCCCCAATGTTGTCTTTGGCAAATGCTTTTGAAAGAGAAGATTTAATTAATTTTGAAAAAAAAATATTAAATTTTCTGTCTAAAAATAAGGATTTCCAGCTTTCTTATAGTGCAGAGCCAAAGATAGACGGAATATCAGCCTCATTAATATACAAAAATGGTGAGTTTAAAATTGGATTATCAAGAGGTGATGGAAAAGAAGGTGAGGACATAACAGCTAATCTTGCAACTATAAAAGATATTCCAAAAAAAATTCAGTCTAAAGATTTTCCTGAGGAAATTGATATTAGGGGCGAAGTATTTATACAAAATAGTGATTTTAAAAATTTAAAAGAAAAATTTGCAAATCCAAGAAATGCTGCATCAGGATCATTACGACAAAAAAATCCTGATGAAACAAAAAAAATTCCCTTAAAATTTATTGCCTATACATTTGGTTATGAAAAAGGTCTTAAAGCAAAAAATCAGAAAGATTTTTTAAAAAATTTAGATGATTGGGGTTTTAAAACAAATCCTTTAAATAGACTATTTGTAGGTGTTGATAATTTATTGATTAATTATTCCAGGATAGAAAAGGACAGGACAAAAATTGATTTTGATATTGATGGTATAGTTTATAAAATTAATAACTTTGAACTTCAAAAAAGACTTGGNAACGTTGCAAATTCACCAAGGTGGGCTATTGCTCATAAATTTGCTTCTAACAAAGCAATATCTAAAATTCTTAATATTGAAATTCAAATTGGAAGAACTGGAGCTTTGACACCAGTTGCAAAAATCAAACCAATTAATATAGGAGGGGTTATTGTATCTAATGCAACTCTGCATAATGAAGACGAAATTGATAGAAAAGATATCAGAATTGGTGATTTAGCAACCATAGAAAGAGCAGGGGATGTAATACCCCACATACTTTCAGTAGATAAAATCAAGAGAGATAAAAAATTAACAAAATTTATTTTTCCACAAAAATGCCCATCGTGTGGTTCAAAAACAATCAAAGAATTTAATAATATTACTAAAAAAGAAGATGCAGTGAGAAGGTGTTCTAGCGAGGGATATGATTGTGAGAAAATTGCAATAGAAAAATTAAAACATTTTGTTTCAAAAGATGCATTTAATATTGATGGATTTGGAAAAAAAATTGTAGAGAACTTTTGGAGCCTCAATTTAATAAAATTACCACACGATATATTTAATTTAGATTTTACAAAGATAGAAAATCTTGAAGGTTGGGGCAGACAATCAATGGAAAATTTAAAATATTCAATTAATCAAAGAAAAAATATTTCTTTAGAAAGATTAATCTACTCATTAGGTATTAGACATATTGGTTTAGAAAATGCAAAAATTTTGTCAAAATATTTTAAATCATTTTCAAAGTTTATTAGTTTTTCAAATGGAGCAATTTTAGATGACATACTTAATATTGATGGGATTGGAGAAACTCAGTTGAAGTCGGTTAAAAATTTTTTTGATAATAAAACTAATATAGATATTTTGAAAAAATTACAAAAAATTTTAAAAGTAAAAGATGCTGCAAATAAAGATAAAAATGGACTATTAAATGAAAAAACATTTATGGTAACTGGAAAGCTAAATGGCATCAGTAGAGCAGAGGTAAAATCTTTAATAGAAGAAAACTCTGGCACTTCAGTGAGTACTGTAACTAAAAAATTAAATTATTTAATTATTGGTGAAAAACCAACTAAAAAAAAAATTGATAAAGCTAAAGAATTTAATGTTACAATATTAAATCAAAGTGGATTTTTAAAAATGTTAAATATAACTAGCTAACCATTTTCTCTCATTTAGAGAAAGATATTTTGAAAGTTTTGAATAAACATCTAAATGATATTTGAAAAGATAATTTTTTTCTGATTTTGATAAAAGATCATAATTAATTAAATCTTTTTCTATTGGAGCAAGAGTTAAATTTTCAAAAAAAATTTTTTTCTTAATTTTTTTAACAAAAACAAGGTTTTCTATTCTTATACCATACGAACCTTTTTTATAATAACCCGGTTCATTACTTAAAATCATACCTTCCTGAATTTTGACTTTATTTAGTTTGGAGATTGATTGAGGTCCTTCATGTACATTTAAAAAGAAACCAACACCATGCCCTGTACCATGAGCGTAATCTAATTTACTTTCATTCAAATATTTTCTGGCTCTTTTATCTATTTTTAGTCCTGTATTATCCAATCTTAAATCAGTATTTGCTACAGCTATATGTCCCTTTAATACTTTAGTGTAAATATTCTTGATACTCGGTTTTGGTTTTGTAAAACAGATAGTTCTAGTGACATCAGTGGTGCCATAATTATATTGACCACCAGAGTCACATAAAAAAATATCATTTTTTCTTATTATTCTACAACTTCCTTTTTTGGCTCTATAATGAACAATGGCACCATTTTCCCCAGCTCCTGCAATTGTTTCAAAACTTGGATATAAATATTTGTTACTTTTTTTTCTAAATTTTTCTAATTTTATCTGAGCATCAACTTCTGTAATTTTTTTTTTATTAACTTTTTTAATCCAATAAATAAATTTTGTTAGTGCTACACCATCTATAACATGAGATTTAATCATATTATTAATTTCAGTATTATTTTTTATAGCTTTTAAAATATAAGTTGGATCTTCTCTTTTTATAATCTTAAATTTAGATTTGATAATATTTTCATAAAAAATAGAACAAGATTTATTATCAATTATGAAGTTTTTACCACTTAAAGTTATAATTTTTTTTGGTAAATCATTTGTGATCATTAATTGAGTCTTATTAATTATTTTTTCCTTAATTAGTTTTTTAGCTTTTTGTGTTTCTGTTATTAAAAAGATTTTTTTTGACTTGTTAATGATTAATCTTGAATTTGGTACAGGACTATTTGGACCATCACCACCTCTAATGTTTAAAATCCAAGCCACATTTTCTGGGGCAGATACAAATAGATTATCTGCTTTATTTTTTTTTAAGTAATTTATAATTTTATTTATTTTTGATTTACTATTTTCTCCAATAATTTCATCTTTGAGTGAAAAAAAAGGAATGTTTTTTGTTATTCTAGGGTTTTTTATTTCATCAATTAAGTTATTCGTCAAAAACTTAATTTTGTTATGTTTTAAAAAATAATTATTTATTTGGTGATGTGTAAATAGTTTTGGGTCTATTCCTAGTTTTAGATTTTTAAACAAATCACAATTAATTATTTTTTCGTAGCTAATAATTTTAAAATATTTTCCACTCTCTTTTTCGCTTTGAATGGTGTATCGACCATCTGTAAACAAATAGTTCTTATTTTTTAAAACAATAGCCAAACCAGCAGAGCCAGTAAAATTTGAAATAATTTTTAATCTATTTATTTTTGAATATTCTGTAAAATAATCATCATTTTTTGGTATAATATATCCATCGATACCGTATTTTTTAAATTTTTTTCTTAACTCTTTTACTTCTTTGTTCATTTAATTCTCTTTTGATATCTTATCCATCCAGGGCTTCTTGTGCCTTCTTCAATTTCAAAATCCTGATTAAAATCAAAATCTTGATCATCGTCAACCTCTTCATCAAAAAAAGAATTTTTTTCTAAATGTTTTTCTGGCAATTCTTCTATAAATCTTGAGGCCATGCTATCAATCCAATCACCTTGGTAAAACCTATTCATTGAAAATGAAATTATAGCTTTTTTTTTTGCTCTTGTAATTCCAACATAAGCTAAACGACGTTCTTCTTCTAAACCATTTTGGCCTTTTTCCTCAATTGATTTTTGATGAGGAAATAAACCTTCTTCCCAACCAGGAAGAAAAACTACATCAAATTCAAGTCCTTTTGCTGCATGCATGGTCATCATATTAATCTTTTCCCCATCCCATTCTTGATCAATTGAAGTTGCAAGGGAAACGTGTTCTAAAAAGCTTTCTAGATTGTCAAATTCTTTCATTGCACTTAATAATTCTTTAATATTTTCCAATCTATTCTCATTATCTAAATCTTTTTTATTTTTAAGCATTGCCGAGTAACCAGACTCGTCCAAAACTATTTGTAGCAATTTTATATGATTAATTTTTTTTATATTAAGGTCATTTCTCCATTTATTTAATGCATTAAGAAAAAAACTAAGACCTATTTTTGTTTTTGGTTTAATCAAATTTTGCTCAATCATTTTATTTGCTGCAGATTCTAAACTTAAATTATTATCTTTTCCAAACTCATGAACACTTTTTAAGGTAGTATCCCCGATGGATCTTTTGGGATTATTGACAATTCTTTCAAAAGCAAGGTCATCTTTTTCTTGATGAATTAATCTTAAATAGGCAACACAATCTTTAATTTCAGCCCTTTCATAAAATTTTGTTCCTCCCAAAATTCTGTAAGGCATACCAATTTTAAGAAATCTTTCTTCAAATTCTCTTGTTTGAAATATAGCTCTAACTAAAATGGCCATTTCATTAAATGAATATTTCTTTTTTAATTTTTTTTCTATTTCATCTGAAATTCCAATTGCTTCATCTTTTCCATTTTTAAAACAATTTAGTTTGACTAAATCTCCTTCTTCCATAGTAGTGGTAAGCGTTTTGCCGACTCTATTTTGATTATTTGAGATTAGATTTGAAGCAACTGATAAAATATTCTGGGAAGATCTATAATTTTGTTCAAGCCTAATTACTTTCGTGTTTTCATATACTTGATCAAATTCTAAAAAATTTTTAATTTCCGCACCCCTCCAACTATAAATAGATTGATCATCATCTCCTACACAACATAAATTTTTGGTTTTTTCAGATAATAAGCTTAACCATTTGCTTTGAATAAAATTAGTATCTTGATATTCATCAACTAAAATATATTTAAAGTTTGTTGTATAGATTTGTCTTATATCAGGATAATTTTCTAAAATTTTTACAGTATGTAAAATTAAGTCACCAAAATCACATGAATTTAAATCTATTAATTTTTGTTGATAAATTTTATACAAGGGAAGTATAGTTTTTTCATAAACATCTTTATTGTTTACTATAACTTCAGATGGGTAATATCCTTTATTTTTCCATCTATCAATTATTGCTAATATAAATCTAGGTGCTAATTGCTTGATATCAATATTTTCACTTTTACATATATTTTTAATAAGTCTTGTTTGGTCATCAGTATCTATAATGGTAAAATTTGAATTTAGATTTACAGCGGTTGCGTGTTTTCTCAATATTTTTGCACAAATTGAATGAAATGTTCCAAGCCAAGAAAGACCAGTAGCGGCTGAACCAAGCATCTTACTCACTCTTGTTTGCATTTCTTTTGCAGCTTTGTTTGTAAAAGTTACTGACAAGATTTGATTAGGAAATGCCTTCTTTTCTCTAATTATATGAGCAATTCTTGAAGTCAGAACCTTTGTTTTTCCAGATCCTGCACCTGCAACTATTAATAAAGGCCCATCTAAATATAAAACAGCTTCTTTTTGAGCATTATTTAGATTTTCTAAATAATCAGAGTTTATCATTTAAAATATTTCATTATAAGTTTCATAGTTTTATGAATAATCATAATTATTTTGTTAAAAATTTAGCTAAGTTAAACATCTTTCTAAATACTCAATTAAAGAAAAATTTAAACAAATTTAACAACTTTATAAATAGTCAATTAGAAAAAAATTTAAACAAATTAAATTTTATTTTTAAAAAAGACAAGTTGTTAGCTTTATTAAGCTTAAAAAGAATTTTTCTCTTTAATCTGGTCTTATTTGTCTCTTTTTCTTCATATTTATCTATACCCCATTTATATGATAATAAAAAAATAGTTGCCAATATTAAGAATCAGTTATCTGAAAATTTAAATTTAGATTTTAATTTATCAAATAATTATAAATATAATTTATTTCCTAGACCTAATTTTGAATTTAAAGCTGGTTCATTTCTAAACCAAGTAGAAAGTTCTGGAGAGGTTAAAATCTATATTTCACCTAAATACTTATTATTTCCAAACAAAATTAAAATATTAGATGTTATCCTTAATAAAACAAATTTTAATTTGAATAAAAAAAATTATAACTTTTTTACTAAACTTTTAAATAGCAATTTTTCTAATTTTAATCTTAAAATCAAGAATAGTAATATCTTTTATAAAAATATTGTAAATGATGTTTTGTTTATAAATAGAATTAAAGATTTAAAATATTTTTATGACATTAAAAATTTAGAAAACGTTTTATTATCCAAGAATGAAATTTTTAATATATTTTATGAAATTAAAGTCACAGATGACCCAATCAATGAGAAGATTATAAGTAAAGTAAATTTTAAATTTATTAATCTTCAGATTGAAAATAGTTATAATTATTCATCTTATAAAAAAAATGGATTAATAGAATTAATTTATAATAAAAATAAGAGTGAAGGAGTTTACAACCTTGAAAAAAATACTTTTAATTTTAATTATTTAGATAAATCAAAAAATCAAAATTATAAATATAATGGCTCTATAAGTTTAAAACCATTTTTTTCAGAATTTTCTGGTGAACTTAATGAGCTAAGTTCAGATATATTATTAAATTCAAATTCAATTTTGGTTCAATTACTAAAGACAGGGATACTCAATAATGATAATTTAAATATAAATACAAAAATTAATGCAAAACAAATCTCTTCTTTTAGAGATGTAACTAATTTGTTATTGAGTGCTAAAATAAGTGAAGGTTTGGTAGACATAAATGAAACTCAGCTTGAATTAAAAAACTATGCTGATTTTAAAATAACTGATAGTTTGATTTATACGGATAATAATAATTTAATTTTAGATGCTTTAATCTCAATAAACATTAAAGATTCTAACGAGGTTTATAAGATTTTTCAAACTCCACTTAAAAATAGAAAAAAAATTACAAAAATTCAATTCAATTTAATTTATAACTTTGATCAGCAGACTGCTAATTTAAATTCAATTAAAGTTAATGATGTTATTAATAAGAATGTAAATGAAACTTTAAATCAACTTATTTTTAAAGGTACCAAGCTTCAAAATAGAATTTATATAAAAAATCTAGCAAACAAAGCTATTGAAGGTTATTCAGGATAGATCATTTTTTTAGGATCTACTATTTTATCATAGTCCTTTTCACTTATAAGACCTGTCTTTAATGTTTCAAATTTTAGTGTGGTGTCATTCTTAAGAGCCGTCTTTGCAATTCTTGCTGCATTATCATAGCCAATTTTAGGAGCCAAAGCCGTAACAAGCATTAGTGAATTATCTAAATGTTCTTGGATTTTTTTTTTATTAGCTTTTATTCCTTTTACACAATAAAGGGCAAAATTTTTAGTACTGTCAGCTATTAAGTCAATAGATTGTAAAATGTTATGTGCGATCAAAGGCTTAAAAACATTTAGTTCAAAATGCCCATGTGATCCTGCAATAGTGATACCATTATGATTACCAATTACTTTGACACAAACCATAGTGACTGCTTCACACTGAGTAGGATTAACTTTTCCTGGCATAATTGAAGAACCTGGTTCATTTTCAGGCAATATAAGTTCACCATATCCAGCTCTAGGACCAGATCCTAAAAATCTAATATCATTGGAAATTTTCATTAAAGCTACAGCACATGTATTTAACGTTCCTGAAAAATTCACAATTGAATCATGAGCTGCAAGTTCAGCAAATTTATTTGCACTAGGTTTAAAGGGAATTTTTGTAAATTTAGCAATTTCTTTAACTATCTTCTTATCAAAATTTTTTCTTGAATTTATGCCGGTACCAACAGCTGTACCACCTTGTGCAAGATATAAAATTTCTTTTAATGCATGCTCTATTCTTTCAATACTTTTTTTAACTTGTGTATGATAGCCAGAAAATTCTTGTCCAAGTGACAAGGGTGTAGCATCTTGTAAATGAGTTCTTCCAATTTTCACTATATTTTTAAACTCGCTTATTTTTTTCTTTAGTTCTTTTTCTAAAATTTTTAAATTTGGTAATAATTTTTTTAAAGTTTCTTCTGCTACAGAAATATGCATTGCAGTTGGGAAAACATCATTTGTTGATTGAGATTTATTTACATGATCGTTAGGGTGAACTGGTTTTTTAGTTCCTTTTTTACCACCTAGAATTTCTATTGCCCTGTTAGCTATTACCTCATTAACATTCATGTTTGTTTGAGTTCCTGAGCCTGTTTGCCATACTTTAAGAGGAAAATTTTCATCTAATTTTCCTTTTATCACTTCATCAGAGGCTTTAATAATTACTTTAGAAATTTTATTTGAAATTAACTTATCTTTAGAATGAACGATTGCAGCCGACCTTTTAATTATAGCTATAGATTTAATTATTGAAATATTTACTAGTATTTTGCCAATATTGAAAAATTTGTTAGATCGTTGTGTTGATGCTCCCCAATATTTATTATTAGGAACATTTACACTTCCAATACTATCGAATTCTTTTCTTAATTTCATTGATTAATTTATAAGTAATAAATAATTATAACATACAATAATTTTAAAAAAACTTACAGGAGCAAAATGTCAAATTTTAATAAAGTTGGAACTTTTATGAAAACTTTTGGTCAAGAGGTCAAAATGAAACCTTCATTTAGTAGTGAAAAAATTAATAAATTAAGAATAGATCTTATAAAAGAGGAATTAGATGAACTTCAAGAAGCAATGAAAAACAGTGATTTATTAGAAGTTGCTGATGCACTTACAGATATTTTGTATGTAACCTATGGGGCAGGTCATGCCTTTGGAATTGATTTAGATAAATGTTTTGATGAGGTTCAAAATTCTAACATGAGTAAACTGGGCGAAAATGGTGAGCCAATTTATAATGAGTCAGGAAAAGTAATGAAAGGCCCAAATTATTTTAAACCTAATTTATCAAAATTTGTATCTTAGATTTCTAATTTAAAATCAATAGCTGCAGCACTATGAGTTATACTTCCAATAGAAATTCTATTTACACCTGTTTTAGCAACTCTTTTAACTGTTTTTAAATTGATGTTTCCTGAAGCTTCAGTTTCATAATATTTTTTTACAATTTTAATACCTGCTTTTAGATTTTTAACTGACATATTATCAAACAAAACAGTATTAAATTTTAGACCCATTATTTCATTGAGTTGTTTTAAATTATCAACTTCAACTGTTATTTTTCGTCCTTTTTTATTTTTAATAGCCAATAAAACTAAGTTTTTAACATTTGATGAAGCAATATGATTATCTTTAATTAAAAATTCATCACTTAGATTAAAACGATGATTAGTGCCTCCACCTAACTTGACAGCATACTTTTGAATAACCCTCGTATTTGGAATAGTTTTACGAGTACAACAAATTTTACATTTCTTTCCAGCAAGTTTGACAAATTTATTTGTTTTTGTAGCAATACCTGAAATATGAGATAAAAAATTTAGAGCAATTCTTTCAGCAATTAAAATATTTCTGGCATTTCCTTCAATAGTAGCAATTAAAGAACCTTTTTTTACATTAGATCCATCTTGTTTTTTAATTTGAAATTTAATTTTATTATCAACTAAATTGAAAGCTTGTTTTGCAAACAACAAACCACCAACAATTGCATTTTCATTTGAAATAATTTTTACTTTAATAATTTTATTATTTTTTACTAAACTTGATGTGATGTCTCCAGAGGGATAGAGATCTTCATTCAGTGCCCTCTTAACTGTGTTACGAATAAAATCTTTGCTGAGTTTTATTTTTGACACTTAGTTATCTGCCAATAGCTGCCATTTTTTCAACTGAGACTCTGGCTTTTTCAATTGTATTTTTATCCATAATTATTTCACCAGTTTCGTTTTCAAGGCAATCTAATATTTTGGGAAGTGTAATTTTTTTCATGTGAGGACACATGTTACATGGTTTTACAAATTCTACGTTTGGATTTTCAATTTGTATGTTATCACTCATAGAGCACTCTGTAACCATCATGACCTTTTTAGGTTGGTTATCTTCTACATATTTAATCATTCCAGAAGTGGATCCAGCAAAGTCACTTGCTTTGATTACATCTGGAGGACATTCGGGATGTGCTATTATTTTAATACCTGGATTATTTTTTCTTATATCGTGAATTTCTTTTTCATTGAATTGGTCATGCACAATACAGATGCCTTTCCAGGATATGATTTCTACATCTGTTTGAGAAGCAACGTATTTTGCAAGATAATCATCTGGTAAAAAAATCACTTTTTTAGTACCTAATGATTTTACAATTTTAACAGCATTAGCAGATGTACAACACACATCTGTTTCGGCTTTTACCTCTGCTGATGTATTGACATAAGATACAACAGGAACCCCTGGGTATTTTTCTTTTAATAGCCGAACGTCTTTTCCTGTAATTGAAGATGATAGTGAACAACCTGCATCCATATCTGGTAAAATAACTTTTTTGTCTGGGCTCATTAGTTTTGCTGTTTCTGCCATAAAATGAACTCCAGCCATTAAAATAATATCTGCAGATGTTTTAGAAGCCTCAATAGCTAATGCTAAAGAGTCAGCAGCAAAGTCTGCAACACCATGATAAATTTCTGGAGTTTGGTAGTTATGAGCAAGTATTACTGCATTCTTTTTCTTTTTAAGTTTATTAATTTTGTAAATGTATGGGGCATGAACAGACCATTCAATGTCTGGCATTACTTTAGAAATTTTTTGATAAATAGGATCTGTAGCTTTTTGCACTTCTTGTGTAAATTCCATAATATTATTTACCAATTTGAAAGATAGTTGTCATTCATTTATTATGACACATGTTGCGGTCGTGCTGAAATTGGTAGACAGGCACGGTTGAGGGCCGTGTGGACCTAGTCCATGAGAGTTCGATTCTCTCCGACCGCACCAATGCAAAAATTTTATAGGAGTTTTTAATGGATAAATTACTTTCAGTCATATTTATGGTTGGAATTTTACTTTTAGTTTTTCCAGGTTTTTTACAATCAAATTCTAAACTAAAGCAATTTCTAAAAAATTTAACTATTTGGGTTATTATAATCCTTATAATTCTAGTAATTGTTTATTTTTTTAAATAATAAATTAGTTTTTAATCCAATCAGGCATTTCAATTTTTATTGATGCTTCTTTTGTATTGAAGTCAGATTTTCCATTAAAATTTTCATCTAGATATTTAATTAAAGCAAACGGATATTCTTTATCTATTAATACTTTTCCTATTTCATTATCATTATAATAAATACTTTCACCTTCAGTTAATTTTCCATCAATCATACTTATTGGTAGTAATCTTTTTGAAAGTTTATTTTTAAGTTTAATTCTAGCTGTATTTTCTTGCCCAACATAACAACCCTTTTTAAAATCTATTCCATTTAATTCTTCATAATTACACTCAATACCAAATAATTTATTTTGTAATTTATTTAGATTTTTTGGAACTATCCCAAGTTTGTGGCTATGAGAATAATATTCACTCAGTTTTGAATCATGTAAGTCTAGTTTTTTAAGTGATAAATAAAGTTTTTCTAAATTAATGATTAATCTTGCTCCTAATTGTTTTTTTCTTGGATCTAGAAAAATAGGATCTTCTCTATACTTTAGAGTAAATCCAGAAACATCTTGAGCTTCTTCAAAAGTAAGAAATTTTTCTTGGCTAAATGTAGCAACAACAAATTCATTGGTAAGGTTTAGAATTTCTACTTTGGATCTTAATTTATAAATACTTAATTGTTTATATAACCCGTCAGCTTGAGACTTTTCACAATCAATCAAATAACCAGATTTATGTTTAATTATAATAAACTCATATAAAAATTTACCTTGAGGAGTTAGCAATGACGTGAAACAACTATTTATATCACTTACTTTATTTATGTCGTTACTGATAAGATTTTGAAGAAATTCTTTTGCGTCTTCTCCATTAATATAAAGAGTTGATCTATCATCTAAAATGTAAACATTTTTAATATTCATAATTGATTAATTATAGAATGTAATATAATAACATTTTCTTAAAATGTTAGATCTTATAATTAAAAATGGACAATGCTACATCGATAGTGAATTAAAAGATGCTGATGTTGCTGTTAAAGATGGCAAAATTCATAAAATTGGTGAGATATCTGAGGATGCTAAGGAGGTTATAAACGCCGAAGGCCAAACTGTTTTACCTGGATGCATAGATACACAAACTCATTTTAGAGAACCAGGATCAACAGATACAGAAGATTTACACTCAGGAAGTAGAGCTGCAATTGCTGGAGGAATTACAAGTGTATTTGAAATGCCCAACACTAATCCACCAACTTCTAATATGAAGGAGTTTCAAAGAAAATTAGATCTCGCTAAAAACAGAATGTATTGCAATTATGCTTTTTATTTTGGAGCAACAGCTGATAACTCAAGTGATCTTGCAAGTCTAAAGGGGCTTGAAGGGTGTTGTGGCATAAAACTTTTTGCTGGATCATCGACTGGAAATTTATTAGTTGCTGAAGAAGATGATATAGATAAAGTTTTTCAAAATGCATCAAAAGTCGTTGCTGTTCACTCTGAAGATGAGGCAATTTTAAATGTTAATAAAAAGTTGATTAAAGATGACGATGTTCATTCTCACCCAGTTTGGAGAAGTGCAGAGTGCGCAATATCATCTACCAGAAGAATTGTTCGAATAGCGAATAGACATAAGAAAAAAGCTCATGTTCTTCATATAACAACAAAAGAAGAAATTGATTTTTTATCTCAACATAAAGGCAACATTACTTTTGAGATAACTCCTCAGCATTTAACAATATATGCACCAGATTGTTATGAAAAACTTGGAACTTATGCTCAGATGAACCCTCCTTTAAGAGATAAATCTCATTATGATAGATTGTGGTATGGGGTAAGAAATAATTTGAATGACACAATAGGTTCAGATCACGCTCCACATTTAAAAGAAAATAAAGAAAAAAGTTATCCTAATTCACCCTCAGGTATGCCTGGTGTTCAAACTTTGATGCCAGTTATGCTTAATCACGTTAATGATGGAAAACTTACACTTAACCAATTAATGAATCTTGTGTGTGAAAACCCAGTTAAGATTTTTGGAATCCAAAACAAAGGATTTATTAAAGAAGGTTTTGATGCAGATTTTACAATTGTTAATATGAATAAGACAATTGAAATTAAAAATGAAAATATTGAAAGTAAATGTGGATGGACTCCTTTTAACGGATATAAATTTAAGGGGACACCAACGCATACAATAATCGCTGGAAATATTAAAATGCAAGATGGTAAAATTTTAGGTGATCCAGATGGAACACCTTTAAAATTTAGTTAAGCTTTATTGTAAAACTATTTACAAGAACAACTCCAACAACAATAAGGAACAAACCAGCAATTGCTTGCCAAGCCAAGGTTTGTTTAAAAAAGAAATACCCAAGTATTGCTATTGTAAAAACACCCAGTCCACTCCATGTTGCATATACAATTGCAATCGGAAGTTTATCCATTACAAAAGTCATCAAATAGAATGAAGTGAGATAAAATATTGCAAGACAAATAGTCGGTATAATTTTTGTAAAATTTTGTGATACTGGTAATAACATTGTCCCAGCTACCTCACAAAAAATAGCGATGGTTAAAAAAAAATATGTTTTAACCATTACTCAGAATTTTGTTATTAATTAAGTCTTGTTTTATCTCATCAAGGATTGATGGATCATCAATTGTTGGTGGTATTTTATATTCAACATTGTCAGCAATTTTTCTAATCGTTCCTCTTAAAATTTTACCAGATCTTGTTTTTGGTAATCTTTTTATAACAATTACTACTTTAAATGCAGCAACAGGCCCGATTTTATCTCTAACCATTTTAATGCATTCTTTTGAAATTGTTTCATCATCTTTGTCTACTCCAGATTTTAAAACTACAAGCCCAATTGGAAGCTGTCCTTTTAATTTATCAGCAATACCAAGGACCGCACATTCTGCAACTGATTGGTGTTCAGATAATACCTCTTCAATTGCACCTGTTGACAGTCTATGACCTGCAACATTTATAATGTCATCTGTTCTAGACATAATCCAAATATAACCATCATCATCAATGTGCCCCGCATCATAAGTTTGGTAATAACCTTCATAATTAGTCATATAATTCTCTTTATATCTCTGATCTGCATTCCATAACGTTGGAAAAGTTCCAGGAGGAAGTGGGAGTTTCACAACAATGTCTCCCATTTCGTTTGGTTTTGCCAATGTTTGATCAGGTTTGATAATTTTTACATCATAACCAGGCACAGCTTTGCAAGCAGACCCATATTTAGTTTTCATCATTTCTATTCCTGTACAATTTGAGCTGATCGCCCAACTAGTTTCCGTCTGCCACCAGTGATCAATTACTGGAACCTTAAGTAAATTTTCAGCCCATTTAATAGTATCTGGATCTGCTCTTTCTCCTGCAAGGAATAAGCTCTCAAAACTACTTAAATCATACTTTGAAAAAAATTTACCTTCAGGGTCTTCTTTCTTAATAGCTCTGAAAGCAGTAGGGGCTGTGAATAGAGATTTTACTTTATAGTCAGATATGATTTTCCAGAAAGCTCCTGCATCAGGGGTGCCAACTGGTTTCCCCTCAAATAGAACAGTAGTGCACCCTTTGAATAAAGGAGCGTAGACAATATAAGAATGTCCAACGATCCAACCAATATCACTAGCTGACCACCAAATATCATCAGCATCAATATTGTAAATATTTTTCATAGTCCATTTCAGAGCAACTATATGCCCCCCGATATCTCTGACTATCCCTTTAGGGGTTCCAGTTGTGCCAGATGTATATAAGATATAAGCAAGTTCATTAGAATTCATCTCAACACAATCAGCATCAGATGCATTTGAGACAACTTCATCCCAACTAACTTCTATTGGTGTGTTCAATTTTACTTCATGACCACGTCTTTGAAATAAAATCATTTTACTGATTTTATGATTAGCTAGTTTAATAGCTTCATCGACAAGAGGCTTATATTCTACAGTTCTTCCCGGTTCAAAACCACAAGAGGCAGTAACTAATAATTTAGCTTTACTGTCATCTATTCTGCTTGCAAGTTCGTTCGATGCAAAGCCGCCAAAGACCACTGAATGGATTGCCCCAATTCTAGCACAAGCTAGCATTGCAATAACTGCCTCTGGGATCATTGGCATATAGATGATTACTCTATCTCCTTTAAGAACACCCTGATTTTTAAGGGCTCCAGCAAATATTGAAACTTTAGATCTTAGTTCCTCGTAACTAAAATGACTTTTGTTACCTGTAATAGGACTATCATAAATTAAAGCGGTCTTTTTTCCTCTACCTTGATCGATATGGATGTCTAATGCATTATAACAAGTATTGGTTACCCCATCCTCGAACCATTTATAAAATGGTGGATTAGATTTATTTAAAATTTTAGTTGGTTTTTTAAACCAAAATATATCATTCGATGCTTCTTGCCAAAATTTTTCGGGATTATTAATAGATTGATCATAAATTTCTTGAAATTTTTCTGACATAGAATTTTGATTCGATTTATTAAAATAAGTTGGTTTTTAACTTTAAAATTGCATTTAATTTTAAAAAATAAGTAAAATCAATGTTTATTAGTGATAAATAACTCTTCATTAATCTTGATTTATTTGTTATTTAACGCCCTATCTTGGTTAGGGGAAACCTTAGCCTAGTTTATATAAACTAAATAAATAAAAACTAACTAAAGAGGGAGTTTTTTTATGAAAAAACTTAAATTG
>JGI20155J14468_10000434_pt1 | contig 34191 bp, 18 predicted proteins | sample COG_05_FD_14468 | JGI IMG/M metagenome (IMG submission 14468) | reverse complement strand
ATTGCTTTTGTTGATTATTTATTTTATGTTTGTGAGAGGAGGGAGAAGTCAGAAGTGAGAAGAAAACAACAAGAAATAGTAAGCACTCTGAAGAATGAAGAAGAAAATCAACATTGGCGGCGTCTCTCTTTCTTTCTCTCTCTTTCGCGTGTGTGTATGTGTGTGGTATTACAATTACATGCTTGATCCTAATTTATCTTTGGCATGTATCCCGGAGGTGCGTCGCTGTCGACAGACTGACTCACCGCCGCCGACGACGGCGCCTTTCCTGGCATTGGAATAAATCCTTCGCCTTCGTCGGTGGTGCCATTAATCTCGTTCGTTCGTAATGCCATCGGTATGAAAACGGAGCGTGCCGTCGCGAGATCCATTCCAGCAAACTTTTCGTACCCCAACGAAGATTGCACGGCGATGTTCACGCCGTTTCTGCACTTTCCTCCGATGCACCTTCCAGCGGATGTTTCGCAGGGCCAATTTGAAGGCAGGTCATTCTTCAGGCTCTCGGCGATGGCGTATGCGCCGTTCCTACGGCAGTATTTCCCCGTGCACACTTCCAAAGTAGCGACCGGGATGATGCCTTCACCTAGGACAAGCGGTGAAAGTAAAGGACAGGCCCCTAACGACGCCAATCCAGCTGGTTCTTCAACTTCGTTGTCCGGAATGTTCGCACCCTCGGCGATTGCAGCTTGCGAAATCGTCGTTTTACCTCTCTTGTTCTTTTTCTTCTTTCCCATTCCGAGAGAAAGCATGGTGTTTTTCAATTTCTTCATGCCCTTTTTCTTCTTTCCGCCGCCGCCGCCGCCGCCTTTTCGGCGTCCTGCTCGCTCGCACTCTGAATCCGAGGAGTCGCTACTACTGCTACTGCTACTGCTACTGCTACTACTGCTGCTGCTGCTGCTGCTACTACTACTACTACTACTACTACTCGAAGATGAAGACGATGAACTCCCTCCTTTTTTCTTCTTTTTCATCTTATACTTCTTCCTCGCCTTCATTCCATCGCTCCCCGAGGCGTTCAAGATTAAATTTTCCAGACCTCGCATAGCTTTCTCTCTCGCTTTATCCTGCTTCTTTGCCTTCTTCCCGCTACTTTTACTTTCAACTTTTCGAGCAAGCGAGGCTAGTGGATCTCGTCGTTTCCTTCTCGATGTTCCTTTTCCTTCATCGTCGTCGTCGTCGTCTGAGTCGCACACTTCTCCGTAGTGCACCACGTGGGAGTTGTCTTTGAAAATATTTTCACCTCCGACGAGAATGCCAGCTTCGTAAGAAGATCTCGTTTTCGTCGCCTGCGTCTTGGCGTCTCTTCTCGTCGTTCGCTTAGCGGTGAATGCTGCGTTTCTTTCATCCTCTCCTCTCGGTTCTCTTTGTTCGAGCGTCCCATCTCGAGCACGTATAAATCTTCTTCTCGTACTCGTCAATTTTATGCCAGCTGGATCGGTCTTCGTTCTTCTTCCTCTTCTTGGAATGGTCGCGGTGGTGGTGGTTGCACTGGCAGTGCGTGAGACCATCGCCGTCGTCGTCGTCATCACTATTTCCCCTGCGCTTCTTTATTGTGTGTGTGTGTGTGTGTGTGTGTGTGTGTGTGTTTGCGTCTTTCGCACGCGCTCGTCGTCGCGCAAAGAAGTTATGAAGAGAAGATAAAACAAAGAAGGCACACGCCCTCCCCTCAAAATCCACTTTTTTTGATTTTTTTTTTCGAAAACTTTTCCAAAAAAAATGAATCTTCTTTTCCTTTCTCGACCGGTGTGATTTCACTCAGATTTAGCTTCTGTTTTTCTTTATATACATCATCATCCGTCCTAAACGCGGTTATTAAAGGTGAGAAAAATGAAAAAGTCGCAGCGAGATGAGACGGAGAGGAAGAAATTTAGACCTCTGTGTTCGAAAGAGCACGCCTTGCGAGTATGGATGACGCAGTATTCTTATTTTTTCGACAGAAGCAACAGCAATCCCAACGAGGCGGAAGAGATTGAAAAAATTACAATGTTGGATTCGTACGACGACGCGAACTTTCTCTTTCACGTCTTCAACGACATTTTCAAGAGCAAAGACAAAAACGAAAACGAGAGTAAGAACAGACCAATAACAAAGTTCATCGTGAAGTTTCACAACGGCGTAGATTCGGTGGAACCAAACGCACGTTTATTGGACTGTCACGAGTTTGCCATGGATTGGCTTTCTGAAAAGAATATATGCACCTCTGCAGTCATGCTCACAAAGTCGGGAGCGACGCGTTTCGATTGGACCGATGGTGATAGCACGAACAGCGATAGAAATAACGATAACATAAACAATAGCGCAGAAAAGAACCAAATGAAACACGCCGTGAAAGTGTTGCGGTACGTTGAGGGTACTTTACTTATAGACGTAGTCAACGCCTTGGCGGAGAAACCGGAGGAACAGAAGGCGTTTTGGCGCAGAGTCGGCGAGTTTGTGGGTGAAATATCCGCGAGTTTCCTGCAATGGAATCCTGAAACGCCTTCGATTAAAGAAGATGGGAAAAGGCTTTATCGCACACTAGCAACGCGCGAGTCTTTGTGGGACGTGCGAAACTTTGAAGACGTCCGAATGTTTGTGGACGCGTTAAAAAGTAAAGGAGAAGGACTCATCAAGGACGAAAACGCCATCGAGCAAGTTTTCGAGTGGTACGAAGAACGCGTCAATAGCATTCGAGACGATGCGAACAAACTGCGAATGAGCGTCATACACAACGACTTGAATGAATCAAACATTCTTGTTACTGCGAGTGATTGGAAAGAGAGAGTAAAGAACGATAACATAGACGTCCTGAACGATTTCGCGTGCATCGATTTTGGCGATATTTGTGTATCGTGGACGGTTATTGAAATTGCGACGGCAATGGCGTATTGTGCTTTGGCTACGCCGAATGCACCCATAGAAAGTTGCGAAAAAATGCTCGCGGGGTATGCCAAGACGTTTAGTTTGAACGAACACGAAATCGAAGTTCTTCCAGTATTATTGATGAGCCGAGTTGCTACTTCTCTNGTGATGGGACTTTACAGTCACCATTTCAAGTCGACGGATGATGCTGGTTGTGGCGAGAATCAAGTAAAAAAGGAAGAAAAAGAAGGAGAGTTTCAAGACAACACGGCATACCTGTTGAAATCGCAAGAAACTGGTTGGAATATTCTCGAAGCGTTCATACGAGAGACTCCGGAAAAGTTGGCAAACGCGTATGCGGGAATATTTGCTCATCATTTATAGATGTGATAATGTTATTGTTTTTAATTAAAAGAATCGTTTTCTCATCCCTCTCGCTCGCTCTTTGCTCAAGCTCGCGCGTCTACGCGCCGAGCAGCTTGAGTAACTCTGCATCTTCGTTGATTGGATTCTTCGCTTCTAATTTGACCAGATCTAATGGCGTTTTACCAGTTCCATTTTTAGCCGTAACGTCGCTATTCATCTCGAGTAATTTTTTCACCGCGAAAATCTTACCGTAACCGCACGCGTAATGAAGCGGCGTGTTTTGCTTTTCGTCTCTAGCGCTTAAATCAATAGAGTCCGCATCGATGAGCAAGTCGAAAATCTCTTCGCCAGCGCTACCTTTCCCGAACGCAATCGCGTAGTGAATAGGCGTTCTTTGGGAAGAGTCTCTCGCGTTCACGTCTTTGCCGATGGCCAGAAAATCTTCAACAGCCTCGATGTCACCGTATCGCGCGGCATCGTGTAACGTCTCGACTTCGGGTGGTGGTGCCGGTGCTGCTGGTGGAGGTGCCGCACCTCCCGGCGGCACAGCTTCCGCTGGAATCGCCCCTCCCGCGGCTGCTCGAATGGCTTCTTCGCCGCCGAGTTTATCGTTGAGCTTTTTCAAAAACGCTTGATCGGTTGAATACTTCATCATAGCTCCGGGGCCGTTCGCTCGTAAGTCGTCGAAGAAGTCTTTAAATTCCGGGTCGTCTTTTAACCCCGCGATTTTTCTCTGCATGTCTTCGTTTTGCACCATATTTTGCATCGCTTGCATTTGTTGCTGCACCATCGGGTTGCTCATCATCCCTTGCATTTGCTTCATCTGCTCTTGAAGTTTCTTTGCAGTTTCTGGATTCTTCATCGCCTCTTGATACGCCGCTTGCATCTCTTTCATCTTCTCCGGATCCATACCCGGCATGTTCGGCATCCCGCCCGGTGGAAGCATGTTTACTCTCGTTCTCTCTCCTCTTCTGTTGTTGTTGTTGATATTGTTGCTGCGCAGCGACGACGACCGATTCGGACGAGGACTGCGACAGGAGGATGATGATTTCGCGACGCCGACGACGGACGACGAGGAAGCGGAGAATGCGAGCGCTTGCATTTTACAAATATATATTAATATTTATAATGTGTGTGTGTGTGTAATAAAACTGTTGCGCTCGTTAAAAACGTGCGGGTGTTTATCTATTATGTGTTCGCGTTCTTTTTATATAGAGAATTTTATCCATTCTGATGAAAGCTGCTTGGCTGTGCATTGGCTGTCCGAGGCAATAACCGAGGGAAGGGAATTCTCTTTCAAAAAAACGAGAACGAAAAACAATCTTCTCGGCATTTTTTATTAGAGAGCACGCACCACGACGTCGCCGCTTTCTCTCATCCGCGCTCTGCGAATCAAGAAGAAAGAAAAACTGCTGAAAAGAGCGTTAACGTTTACGTTTCCGCATTCTTCTTCTTTAACTTCTTCTTCTTGTTACTCCAGGAGTTTGCTCGATCATCGCGCTGTCGTTTTTTCAACAAAAACAGCCATCGAAAACGTCATCACCCCGCCACTCCCTTCTCGTAGTCTTCCTCAACAACAAAGGAGAAGTTTATCATCAATCAAACCGATCATCATGTCTTCCGCGTCATCCGTATCGATGAGATCCGGTTTACACGTTGCCGCGTTGAAGAGACGAAACGCTGTCAGCGCGCGCTCCGTAAACTACGCCAAAGCGCGTGCTTCCGTATCGTCGTCGTCATCGTCGAACAACAACAACAACAACAAGCCGATGCAAACGACAATGAGAAAGAGCCAAACTTCGGCTGCCATCGCTGCGGACAACGCTTCTGTGGAATCTATGGCGACAATGAGTGCGCCAAGCAACTTGCACGGCTTCGATCTCGTCAAAGAAGAGTTCGTTCCGGAATACAACGCGAAAGGATTCTTATTCAAGCACAAAAAGACGGGCGCTGAGGTGATGTCGCTCTCGAACGACGACGAGAATAAGTCTTTCGGTGTTACGTTTCGCACGCCACCTGCAAACTCGACCGGTATTCCGCACATCCTCGAGCACTCTGTGCTTTGTGGTAGCAGAAAGTATCCAATCAAAGAGCCTTTTGTTGAGTTGATCAAAGGAAGTTTGAACACGTTCTTAAACGCTATGACGTACCCGGATCGAACGTGCTATCCAGTCGCTTCGTGTAACCTCGCCGATTTCTACAACCTCGTTGACGTGTATTTAGACGCAGTATTCCACCCAAAGTGCATCGAGAACGAGAGAACGTTCGAGCAAGAAGGTTGGCACTACGAGTTGAACGACAAGGACGAAGACTTGACGTACAAAGGTGTCGTTTTCAACGAAATGAAAGGCGTGTACTCTTCTCCAGATTCCGTACTCGCGCGCGAATGTCAGCAAGCGTTATTCCCGGAAAATACGTACGGAGTCGATTCTGGCGGCTCGCCGGAAGTCATCCCTGAGTTGACTTTTGCCGAGTTCAAAGACTTTCACGGGAAATTCTATCACCCATCCAACGCGCGCCTTTGGTTCTACGGCGACGACGACGTTGAGAACCGTTTGAAGCTTTTGAGCGGATTTTTGGACGAGTTCGATGCCAAGGATGTCGACTCTTCCATTGCTTCGCAAGCTTTTTTCAAGGAACCAAAGCGAGTCGTGAAAACGTATGCCTCTGGTGAGGACGAGGAAGCGCAAAAATGTTTCGTCCAAATTAATTGGTTGCTGAACGACAAACCGTTCGATCAAGAGACTGCCTTAGCCGTGGGATTCTTAGACAATCTGTTGTTAGGCTCGTCCGCTTCTCCGTTGAGACTCGCTCTGGAGGAGTCTGGTTTAGGAGAAGCCATTGTTGGATTCGGTTTGGAAGATGAGTTGAGGCAACCGTCGTTTGCGATTGGGATGAAAGGGGTGGAGGAAGCTGATATCCCGAAAGTTGAAAAATTGATCTACGACACGATGGAAAAAATCGCCACGGAAGGATTCACCGACGATGCAATCGAAGCATCTATCAACTCCATCGAGTTTTCGCTCCGTGAGAACAACACCGGCCGATTCCCGAGAGGATTATCGATGATGCTACGATCCTTATCGGCGTGGTTGTACGAGGGCGATCCTTTCGAACCGTTACGTTACGAGGAACCGCTCAAACATTTGAAGTCACGCATTTCATCCTCTGAAGATGTTTTTAGACCGCTCATGCGAAGAATGTTCTTGGAAAACACGCACCGCGTTACGGTTGAATTGAAACCAGACCAAAAACTCGGCGAAATAGAAGCCAACGAGGAAAAGATGAAATTATCTGCCAAGAAAGCTTCGTTGTCCTCGGAAGAAATTGAACACGTCGTCGCGGAGACGGCTGCTTTGAAGCTGTTGCAAGAAACGCCAGATTCGCCAGAGGCGCTCAAGTGCATACCGGCTTTGGCTTTATCGGATATCCCTAAAACTGCCAAGGAAATTCCGAGTGATGTTGGGTCGATTGGATCCACGGAACTTTTGACCCACGATTTGTTCACGAACGACATCATTTATGCCGAGCACCTCCTCGATATGAAGACAATCCCGGAGGACTTGTTGCCGCTTGTACCTTTATGGACGCGCGCGCTAGGCAGAATGGGCACTTCGAAGAGAAACTTTATCGAATTCGACCAAATCATCAACGCGCAAACCGGCGGTATTTCTGTTTCGCCGTTTGTTTCGCCGATTCGAGGGGATCCAAACGCAATCTCCGCGTATATGGTTTTCAGAGGTAAAGCGACTTCGGATAAAGCAGGTATCATGCACGATTTGATGACAGAAATGTTGTTTGACTCCAAGCTCGACGATCAAAAAATATTCAAGCAACTAGTTCTCGAAACGCGGTCTGGAATGGAAAGTAGAGTCCAGGGGGCGGGACATTCCATCGCGGCTTCGCGACTGGAAGCGCAGGACTCCGTCGCTGGGTGGGTCAACGAACAAATGGGTGGTTTGGACCAATTAGAATACTTACGAAAGTTGGCGAAACGCGTGGATGAAGACTGGGATTCCGTGGTTGCGGATTTGGAGACGATCAGAAAGTGCGTGTCTTCGCGGAACAACAGCATAACCAACTTGACGGGAGACTCGAAAACGTTAGATTTGTCGCTCAGTAGTGCGGAGAAATTTTTAGGCTCGCTGAATCAAAGCGCTCCTGCTTCTTCGGCAAACGCGTGGAAGACTATAAACCCGGCTATAAACGAACTTCTGACTGTTCCAACCACGGTGAACTACGTCGGTAAAGCGGCCAATTTGTACAAAAGCGGATACGAATTGAACGGGTCTTCTTACGTAATCAACAAATTGCTCGGGACGACGTGGCTTTGGGACCGCGTTCGCGTTTCCGGTGGAGCTTATGGTGGTTTTTCCGACTTTGACTCGCACTCCGGGATGTTCACGTACTTATCGTACAGAGATCCAAACTTATTGAAGACTTTGGATAACTACGACGGTACGGTGGAGTTTTTGCGCAACTTACACGTGGACGAGGATGAATTAACGAAGTCCATCATCGGTACGATTGGTGAAATCGATTCGTATCAGTTACCGGACGCGAAAGGATACACTTCTCTCATGCGTCATCTGCTGAAAATTACCCCGGAGGAGCGTCAAGAGCGTCGCGAACAAATCTTAGGGACTACGAACAAGAGCTTCAACGACTTTGCGGGGGCGCTGGAAGCGGTGCGCGCACCGTCGGCCAAAGTGTCCGCGGTATGCTCCGCCGAAGCTGCTGAAAAAGCTAAAAGTGAACGCCCGGATTTAGACTTTCAAATTAAGCGCGTTATTTAATGTTACATGTAATGAAGATACCAAATAGTACATATCAAATCTAAAAGAAAAGCTAAGGTAACGGATGCCTTAAAACTACCTCTAGCCGAGTCGAGCAGCTTCTCTACTTCCACAACCTCTTTGAAGTCGCCTTCACACTCATGCGATGCGTAGCTAGAGCCGTGACGCCTACGACCAACAAACTAATAATCAATAAACCGTATGAGAATTCCTCATCGAGCGCATCGAAAGATTGCGATGGGTGCAAACGGGTGTAAAATACATCCACGCCTCGGGCAAAACAAAGCACGGTACTCTCTAGCGCAGTGGGCGCCGTTACCACATCTTTCAAACGAGCTACGATATTCTTGTTTGTCACCCAAGACGAGGGTGATAGTGGTAAAACTTCCATATACGGGATTAACCCCTCATCGCGATCGAATGCAGATGGTTTCGTCGGTCTACGGGGATCGAGCCAGCGTCTATCCAGCGCAACCACTTGATCCGTATCTGTTCCAAGTAGAACTTGGTGTCCAGTAATGCCACGAGCCGATGCCGTGACTCGCATGAACTTTGTTCCCGGTCGAATAAAGTACGATTGACCCAGCACGCGAAGCGGTGGAGGCGTGAAGGATGACAAAACCGTTTCATCGTCATCCGTCACTTGGCGCACACCAGCCGCCGAAGATGACATATTCTTCTTTGTACCAGAGCTTGTACTCCTCCCAAACAAAGATTTCAACACTAACTGGGACACTGCTTTGTTTTTGCGAGTTTCAGAATCATCGTAGACTTCTAGAACGCTGAGTGCGTGTCTTTGCGCGTCTGTGTCATAGTAAGAGTACGTGATCCAGTTTTCGCACAATGTGGCGTAAACCGGACCTTTCGCTTTCGCGTGATATACCCTGTAAATAATTCTTCCTGAAACACCCTCGACCAAATGCGCGTGAATACCGCGTCCATCATCCGTCGCGATGAAGAAAACGTTCGGATTGACGTATTTGAACATAGTAGAACGATCGCCTGGAACTTTCACCCACGCATGAACGGGTTCCGTTTGCGCAGCTTTCCGAGAAAACCCTACAATATTCCCAGACTCCGGCGGGAATTTAATAGTCCACGTATGTACTCCACTCGCACTTGTCCATTTATCTGTCAAGGCGAAGGTGTATCCACGCACTTCGTTCCGCTCTTGATCGACAACATAGTACGAATTTCGCGATATCGCGCTTCTCACTGCGTTCAGCGTAGTGCTTTCTCGACTATCTGTTTCCGGTGGGTACACCGACGCTTCCCCCACGTCATCCACAAACAGAATCCGAGAAGCTTTTCCAGAAACTTCTAGTGGAACTAAACGCACGGCAGCAAAATCATAATACGTTGCGTCTGCTGCTTTAGTGCCATCTTCTTGATACACACACTGCACAATAGTCGTCGTTGCGTTCTTTGCTACGGTGAGCACGGCCTCCTTCCCGTCAACCACCCACGGAACCAACGCCGTATACTTCCATTCATTCTTTGCGCATCCCAAGTGCGTGCGCCATACCACTCTACCATCGCCATTGTGCAGCGCGATGAGTGATCCAGTAGGTGTGAGAAAAAGTAATGAACGTCGAAATCCAATATCATCGCGAGTGGGGAGCAGCTTCGTACCTCTAGATCTGCGGAGTTTCGCCAATTCTGCGCGCATTTCAGCGTCGGCACGGTTCAAGCGCGCGGCAAGTGCTAAGTACTGCACTCGAGCGGACTCTTTCAGGGAACTTTTAACAACAACTGCGTTGGCTTGTTCGCGAGCGTCCGTGTAGACCGCGATGGTTTCGGGTAAATACCCGAACATGGATTCGCTCGCCGTGGCTATCGATTCTTCCCGGGTCCAGATTGGATTAGTTTTCGATTTCTTATCCACGAAAGTTAGAAAGGCGTCTCTGTGTACAACGACTGCGTTCGTAGTCTTGGGATCTACGAATACGCTCTTGACGTGCGCGTATTTTTTCAAAAGATTGCTATCGTCACCAATGTGCCACTCCGCGACTTGCAGAGCGTCGTTACCGTTACCGATTAAAGCTTGCGCCGTCACTTTAAGAACCGGGGAGGACGAAGAAAGCTTAGAACTTTCCACGACAAATATCTCATCGTTGTGGAACGATACCGCTACTTTGTTCTTATCTGGAAACGAACGCACGGACGTTAATTGCTTCGATGTATCAAGAAAGCGAAGCAGGGTCATTTCTCCGGCGTCACTCGATAGTATCATGGCTCCAGCCAAGCGGGAGCTGCGATATGATTTCTCATCTCCAGCTGAAGCGACAGTGTTTAACTTGATGAAATTACGAGTATCCGCACTTCCATTGCCTTCTTTGTTGTTAGTATTGCTCGCATCATCGCTAACGCCGAGTTTCATTACCGGAACATCAGCGAATATGGAAGCGTCACCCCCTTTCTTCTCAAAAAAGGCCGATGCGTCAATCGTAACGACCGAGAAATTTTGCTTCTTCGACTTGGAAGTCCTTTTCAACGCGACGAAGATTTTATCACTGTTCGCTCCCGCGCAAAAGACGGAGTACTTACCGTCTTCGCCTACGATTCCGGAAAGTTTTGTCCCGCCCACAGCGGTATGAGTCACGTGCCCGTCAGAAACCCGAAGCGACGCTCCACAAATGCTCGAATCAATGGTCGAGACTCCCACCGCGTAGACGGCTTTCGAGCCCTCTTCCAAGCATACTCTCTGTAAATGACATTTTTCGTTTGTTTCCGTCGCGATAGCTTCGGCCACGTTCGCCTTCCACTGCGTCACGCCGTCGGCGAGAGATCGTAACGTCACCGTACCTTTTGCGAGCACTAAGAAATCGTGGACTGTATCACCATCGACATCTTTGCCCAGAGGTAAGATGTCGATACCCAAGTCTTTTGCTGACTCCAAGTATAACTCCTCAGAAGCTGCGGCTTCGGTGTATGCGATGGTCTCCCATATCATAGAGCCGTCCTCGATATCGAGCGCTCTGATGAACTTCCCACTCGATGACTGCACGAGCAAGAATTTTTGTTCGTCCCTCGTATGTGTTGTCGCGGAGACGAGCGAAGCGTAATCGACCGCATCGGACTCATCCAACGTAGCTCGCCACTCTATGGTACCATCTTTCTGATCGAGAGCGGCGATTATGTTCGAATCTTGCGTCGTGACCAAAACCTTATTCCGATCGTTTTCCCCGGTGAGAAACGAAACGAAACGAACGTCGCCGACGAATTTCAAGTGCCAGTCGTACGTGCCGAGTTGGTCTTCGCGCAAAGCGTTCGATGTGTTCACTAAGACTCCGCATAGGAATAAGACGACCGATGCGATGTTCATCGAAAAGTTGAGGCTTTTTTTGCGCTTGGCCGCCGATGCTTTTGCTCTCATATCAACGACGGAAAGTTATTGTGATGATGTGTCTTTCGCCTCCAGTGAGTGAGGAGTGAAATATTCTTGAGAAAGAAGACGAAAAAGAAAGAAAATCGACACGTGGTGTTGGTGTTGGTGTTTTGAATTATTAGGGGATTTGCTGCTTCAAAGAAAAAANCGTTGAAAAACATCATCATCACGCGACGTAATCACAATCAGCAAGGAAAGATCTTTCCTCTCTCTCTCTCTCTCTCACTTCTCTCTCGTTTCTCTCTTTACGTGTGTGTGCGTGCGTGTCGATAAAAAAAGAAGGCAATGGGAGGCACGTATTCCGAGGGGTTCTCTCAAACCGACGGGTGGAAATTGGGAGTGCTCTTTCTTCTCTTTGTCGTCATCTCGTACGCGTTCATCGAATTCAACGCGAGGCTAGAGAATTATTTAAAAGAGAAGAAGCTGAGAGCGTTGCGGCACGTTTTGCATAAACTGCAGCACGAGATTATGCTTTTAGGATTCATATCTCTCTCGCTCATCGCGCTGCAGGAACCTCTACTGAAAATTTGCGTCAGTGGGGAAAGTTCGTCGGCGGAGCAATACACGCACGATTGCGGCGAAGGCAAGAAGCCATTCTGGTCGGCGACTACGATTCATCAGACGCACATTTTCATCTTCATTCTAGCGGTAACGCACGTGGTGTACATCTCACTATCTATGCTCGTCTGCATTCTTAAATTGAACTCGTGGAAGAAGTGGGAAACTGGCGACCACGATATCGTGCCGTTGAATCCCCACATCAATCCGAGACTGGTCATTGATGCGAATTTATTAGTGCTTATATGGAGAGCATTTTGGGCGCAATTTCGATTCTCGGTCAACCGAGAGGTGTATCTTTCGTTGCGAAGACTTTTTGTCGAACGCCTAGGCACGCCGGACGACTTTCATTTCCACGATTTTTTGGTAGAGGCAATGGAGGAAGATTTCGCGAGCATCATTGATACTAAAGTTTTCATGTGGGTTTTAGCCGCTTTATGGGTCACTGTACCAAGATATGTCTTCTTACCTGGAGGGATCGCCGCGTTAGCGATCATGCTTTTCGTGGGAACGATGTTAGAAGCCGTAAATATTAGATTAGCTCAAGCAGCCTACGAAAGATTCGTAGGCGAAGCTGCTCAAACGTCCAAAACTCTGCGCGAAAACGGAGAAGACGAAGGCGAGACCGAGTACACCGACGATAATAATTATACTCCAGCAGAGTTGAAGAATAAAAAGAAGAATGTAACAGATGCTGCAGAAAATGGGACGCAACTTTCGGGAGGCATGCGAACGATAGCGGAGGAAGAGGAGAAAACAGCAAAGCCTCAAACGTTGCCAAGCAAAAGTACTTTCAGCAGTCTCCGCGACAGAGCCGGTGATTTTTTCAAAGGTGTTAAAGATAAAGTCTCGATGCACGCAACTAAAGAGTTAACGAGTGAAGAACGCTCGAAGAAACGGCGAGCGTTGCGGGCAGAAATTGATTCGAAAAATTATTTTTGGCGCGGAAGACCTCAGATTTTACTCACAATCTTCCAATATGTTTTGTTTGAAAACGCCATGTCGCTTGCAATGTTAGTTTTCTCGGCTTGGCAGGATCCGGATTGGTTATCACAGAATGCAAATGTGCAAGCGAATGCGTCTATTTTGCTTTTCATAGTCGATATTATTGTTCTTTTGCATTCCGCGTATTTCATCTTGCCGGTGTATGCGATATCCTCGGTAGTCGGAACGCACTGTTCGATGTCTTTGGTTGAATATGCTAAAAAAATGGGCATTTCGAACGAGCGCGCCGTGGAAGCGTACCGTCGCCGGGCTGACTTTAAGAAAGATGACGCCGATAACTACATGTACGACTCCTCTGGAACGCAAACACCAGATTTTGATGATGTTTTAAAAGCAGCGTCATCGATGTCATCGCCGCAATCGCAGACGAAAACGAAATCGCAGAAAGCTCCGGAATTTTTATCGCATTTTGTTGGTGTTCCAACAGATAAATCTTTGGCGAGACGTAACGAAGTTCCAGTCGCTCCGTTTGATCATTCACTGGATAACGAGCGGTCAATGACGGCTTTGCTCGGTGCGATTCTAACGAAACAAATGCGTGAAATTCGTGCGAAAGAAGCTGCGCGTGCGGCGCAGAAGCATAAACCGAGACCACATTCCAATTCACCTTTAGCTGCACTTAAACGTACAATGTCTGGAAGAACGCTGAATTTAGGACTAGAAGAGATGACAGATTCACAGCAACTGCCAAGCAGCAGTCGATTTCGAGGCGAACCGCTCGCTTCTCCGACGTGGTCGGTTTCCGAGCGAGCAAAGCAAAAAGAAAAGGACGAACAAGAGGAAGTAGCATCCCCAGAATCAAAGGAGACGCCATCGACTGCGCCAAAAGGTCGCATGGTATCCTCAATGCGAGCAGTGCCATCTTTGAAAGACGTGTTCCGATTCACAGAGCAGCAGCCATCGCGTACGCGTACGAGTTTTAGCGAAGAGACTAGAGATGAACAACATCCACAACAAGAAGTAAAGACAGAGCTGGAGGAAGTCGTCGTTGAACAACAGCAAAAGCGGAAAATTAGTTTGGACATTATGAGAAAGACAAGTATCGATGAAGAAAGGGAGACTACGAAGAACCTGGACGACGATGGTGACGAAGAAGAAACCAGTAAACGATCAATCAAGGATATATTTCCAATGTAATTTAGTTCTCATAGAGTTACTGTATGTATTTGATGATATTAAAAAGTAGTGTCTGTGTGTGCGTTTGATGTACAAAAAAGATGCGCGTCTCTCTTCTTTCTCTTTTCTCGCCGCGTGCCGGATCGTTGACCACCTCCCTCAGTTTTCGTCATCCGCAGCGTACGCACGTTTGGCTTTCAATGCAAGCTCCCCACCGCACAATTCTAAAACTTCGCGCCACAATGGCTTCGGGAGGGCTATGACAGGTTTGAGCGCGATTTGTCTAGAGCATGCAACTGGGTACCACACGCCGCGGGCACACTCGTCTTCGAGTTGGCCAGGAGCCCATCCACAGTAGCGAGCAAAGAATTTGAACTCGCGCGGGTCCTTCTTCCCTTCCTTCACGAGCCTCCCAGCATCGTTGAATCCACCAATGAAGACACCTGGGGAGACTTCCTCGGCGTCCGCAACATCGGGGGAACCGTGCAGGAACGATACCGTGCCATCCCCTACGTCGCCTCCGAAATACAACGCGTTTTCGCTAAACGGTCCGTTTTCGTCGTTGACAACGTCTGCCATTTTGTACATCGTCGGTCTGTTGAGTATGACGCCCATTGATCCGTCTTTAGAGTGTTCCAGCAATAAAATGACGCACTGGTTAAAATATTGCTGCGAAGTTACGAAATCGTCCGTGGCGGCAACTATCAACGAACCTTTCTCCGGCTTGGCGATGACGTGCGCCCAAGCTTTGTCTTTAGCGAGTCCCGGGTTTTGTGTTTTAAGTAACTCCAAATTCGCCTCCGTCGCTTCTCTTTCGCGTCTATCGCGTTCTTCCTGGCTTTCAATTTTAGCGTTATCAATCGCATCATCGATGATACCGGATCCAGATTTCGTCGTTTTGCGTTTCTCTTTTTCTTGGTTGTTCGTCCCTCCTTCTCCTCCTGCTTGCATCTGCTGTTGCAACTGTTCCACGTCGATTTGTTCGTCCGGAAGTTCCGCCGTAGCTTGCGAAGCGACGAGCTTTGCCCGAAACTCTCTCCAATCACCATCCAACGCAGGTGCCACGTCGTCCTTNATAAAANCAGAGTTATGATGGTAATGTGAAATATGAAAGGTCAGTCAGTTTCAAGAGAGAGAGAGAGAAAAGATACGCCGTTTGAGGAAAAAATATCAACGACCCGCCCNNNGCACGAAAAGAGAAGACGAAGAAGAGAGGAAACGAAATTTTTCGATGAAGAAAGATTGATTGAGACTCTCGCCGAGAATACGATCTTCTCCACCGTCGCTCTGTCGTCGATGACGAGAAACGAAGGTAAAATCGCACAGGTTTTGGATTCTCACCTCAAATTCAGGAAGTTTACTGTTCTCGTCGTTCTTCTCGTCGTCGTCTCGTTTTGCTCGTAATCTTGTTCGTTGGTATTTTTGGTGACGTCCAAGATTTTTGTTTTGAACAGAAGAAGAAGAGGAGACGATGCAGCAGCGCAGCGTCGATAAAGACGCCATTCTTTCTATCTTGACTTTTGGAAAGGTGTGATAGAATTGAGCGCGTCCGTGTGTGCGTGATGTGCGCGCGTGTATATTTAGATGAGCGCGTGCTTTCTTTATTCTTTTTGTGGAATTTCGAAAGGAAAGATTATTTTTTTCTTCGTGCGCTCAGAAATACGCGCTTCACATCACGTGTTTCATTGTGCATTAATTCTGTGTCTACATTATCTATAGCTATTCTTATTGTTGTTGTTATTGTTCTTGTTGTTGCTGTTGTTGTTGTTGCTGTCGTTGTCCAGCGAGAGGAGCAGTAGCAACACTAGCAGCAGTAGCAGTAGCAGCAGCAGTAGCAGTAGCAGCAGCAGTAGCAGCTTCCTGTATCTTTGCCATTTGCGTTGTGATTTTAGTTTCCATTTCTGTGTACCGCTCAATCGTTTCTTTGTGCTTCGAAGCCGCGAGCGCAAAAATTTCAATTTCTGATTCGGCTTCTTTTCTCGCGTTACCCATCATGTCTTTTTCCCGATGAAACGCATCTTCGAGTAGTCGATACTGATGCATTTTAATGAGACATTTCTTGATTCTATTCTCAGCAATCGAAGAACTTAATCTCTCTATTTCAATCTCTTCGTTTATCGCTGCGTTTTTTATCGCAAGAATAGCCGCCGTGAACAAAGCGTTTGCAGATTCAACAAATTCCCGGTCATTGATTTCATCCTCTTCGTTCACTTTGTTTTCAAGCAGTTTCAGCATGGCTTCTCGAGCGGCAACGGCGGCAATTCTGGGTGAAAACATTGTACTTAAAAACGAAATTCGAGCCAGAACTGGATTACACAACTTCTCGTCGAAGCTTTCAGCGCAAAAATCGTATTGTTTTGCATCTCTGGCATGATCGACTGCAACACCGCGCGGAATAATTGTTCGTTTTTGTAAATCATTCAAAACCTCATCTTGAATGGGTAAGGCCACAAAAGCTCGAATGCAATCTTCTGCCGTTCGAGATTGAACGAAATCAGCAACTTCTTTCCAATTTCCGATGCCGTAGTTTTCTAAAGCTTCCAATAAAGCGAGCAGCTCTGTTTCGTTCCAATCCTCGAAACCAATCTGAATTAGATTTTCATCGTCATCGGCATCGTTGTTGATGCTATCACCTTTCGATGAGACCCTATCACCCTGCTTTGATTCACCGGTAGCTTTATCGCTCACTGTGGATTTCACTTCGACGCGATCAAATTTGTCCGCTTGCAAACCTTCCGGAAAACGCGCGCTCGAGAAGCAGCCTTCGCACAAATCGCAATCGAAACCGTCCAAGAGATGATAATAGTACTTCTTCTTCGCGTCTTCGCTGCTCCCAGAAATATCTTCGTTCAAAGAAACATCGCACGAGCTGCATTTCATCTCACTTATTATCTTCAATTTTAACATTTGCCTTTGCGAGCACGTGGATGAGTTGCGTTTCGCGTCTAAAGACTTAGAATCCACCAAAACAAACGGATCGTGCTCAAACGCGGGACACGATTCTAGATGTTTGACCCTTTCAAGAAAGTCAGAAGAGACGAGAGCAACTGCAGTGGCGGGGAAGGAGTTCACGCGAGGAACGTTTCGTGTCGCTCCTTTCGACCAAGGCCAATTAATCACATTCCATCTCTCGAGAAATGAAAATACTCTTTGCACTTTCATTTCGTTCTTTTCTACGGCAGCGCACGTTTCCAACGCTTCTTGAAGCATAAGCGCAACGCCAGGTTTCAAAGCTTTATACGCGTTTATAATCGCATTGCGCAAAGTGATGTACTTCTGCTCGTTGCTATCATTGCTTTTCGCCCTCTTCTTCTTTTCATTGCTTTTGGTCGGGATGAACAATTCTGGAAGAGATCGCTTCTCCACTTCACTCGTTGAGGACCAATCAAACCAAATCGAGCTGTGTACAGGGATTCTGTATGCTCCCACATTCTCTTTAGTACTACTCATGACAAGTGCACTTGCAACGTTTTGCTCATCCGCACTGGCATTTGCTACGCTCGGAAAAGCAGCGCTCGGAAGCTGACCGTGCGTCAAGTTTTCCAAACATATTTTCTTCTTCAATTGGATCAAGCGCTTATTTGCCTCGATTTTAGAGTCGTCAGTCGGGTCAGCACCCGCCACACCGCTCGATTTATCCACATCGAAATCAGCAGATGCTATAACAAATGGATGCTGATCAACGACGTATTGACGAGTTACCCTAAAATCTAGACGTTCCGTCGCGCGAGAACTCAAATTCTCCTTCCCGAGCGCGTCGTTCAATTCTCTTTCTTTTCTTTTTTTCTCTTCACTCGCACCAGCATTTTGTTGTTGTTCCTCTTCCTGTTGTTGTTGCTGCTGCTGCTGATTACACGAGTCGTCCTCAACATTAGCGCGATAGTCTAGCTCATTCATCCATTCGTTGAAAGAAGCCGAGTCCAATAACCACAGCGGATTTACCACCCAAGCTTTCCCGTTTTTTGGCACGGCCTCTGACATGTCCATGTACCGTGGAGCTTGTCCACTCGAGTTTGGAACCCAACAATCGTACGAATCTGGGTGATACGAGTAATGTACGAGCGTCTCAGAACGATCAACGCGAACAGTGCGAGTGAATTCGCTTCCCCGCGTACTCAACGAAGAGAGCACGTCTTGTCCTCTCGGAATTTCTATACAGTGGGTGACACCCGGGTCTGTCGGCTTATCGGCTACGGCAATGCGCGTTGCCTTGACGGCATTTTTCAAGTACTTCCTCAGCGAAGGAGGTATGTACACTTTCTTGTGCTTCAAAAAGCCGTGCGTTTTCAGCTCTCGCTCGGCTCTTTTAAACACGTCCTCGATGAGTTCGTTTCTTCGTTGCTCGGATACCCAAGAAAAGTTCCTCCAGTTGTGTGACATTTTCGCTTCAAACGCGCACAACAAAATTCTGAATAAAGAGCCAGCCGGTTTTAAATCGCCGAACACGTGCGTTGGTAGTTTCATCAGCCGTCTGACCTTTGGATCCATCGGCGTTTTAAAACCAAGACACTCCTCGTTTCCTTGTAAAAGTTCGAGAATAGATTCGACGACTGCTTTTGCGTCCAATCTGTCCGCATGCGCCGTCGATGCGAAAGAATCTTCTACGTATATGCGAGCGAGAATACTCTCCAAACGCGCCAAACCCGCATAATTTTCAAAGTCTCTCGCTTGCACATACGGTTTCCGCTTCGTTTTTGGAGCGGTGTATGGACTTTTAAGCGTCGTTGTCTTCGCCTCCTCTTCCCCTCCTTCGGGAGAGGTTGGAAGAGGCTCATCCGTTGCCATCGTTCGTGTGCTTCGAATTTGTTTTTTTTGTGGAGAATCCTCAAAGTCAAGTTTGATTTTCAAATCGAAAAATCCGTACTTTTTATAACAACAACGCAACTCGAGGACAAAGCTCCAACCAACTCCTTTATCACGCGTTTAAGTAAATCTCATTCCACGGTCTTGCGCCGTTGCTGCGTTATTGTTTTCAATTTCTGATATGCTCTGAATGCTATGGACTTCTTAGAGCGCGCTGCTAAAACTTCAATTCAAAGGCTTGAACAGTTAGATAGAGAAATCAACGCTCAACAACAACAACAGCAACAACAGCAACAACAACAAAGCAATCGCGATGCTCGTGAGTATTCTGCGAAAAGAGTGCTTCCAGATGAGCAGCTGTTTTTGAGACAAATGAGTTATTAGAGATACGAGAGGCGCAAAAGAGGGATTTAGAACGCATACTGTCGAAAACATTATTAACAAACGATAGCGCAGTGCGACAAACCGAACGTATCGATCGATTAAATGTACAAATATCTCACGAACGTGCTCTGAGAGCATCTATAGAAGCGAGAACAGCAGGAAATTTTGATGATGATGAAACTAGCACATCCGGTGACATCAATGTGGTCCAAGCGCTCGTTCACGCTCAGAAAGAGCTCTCGATGGAAACGAGATTGAGAGATGAACGTTTAGAGTCCTTACTCGCTGTAGAGCTGCATCGAGATGACGCGAAACAGAAGTTAGAAAGGCTGCATGGACAGATAAGCAAGGAAATTGGGACGATTTCTGGTGCGAACAATCGTAATTACGAAGCAGCAATGCCGAATCCCACGCAAGAAGAATTAGAACACGTGCGAGAGAAAGTTCGAACACGAAGACAAACACTGAGTGAACAGACCCGCACGAATACAAACAGGGTTGGTTCTTCGATTCAAGAAGTAGAGTTGGAGGCTTCATTGAACGCAAAAGCAGATGAACTCATCCAAGCGCAGATTGCAATCGAACGCCACACTAGTGAAATAGCCACCTTAGCGATGCGACGCGACGCCGCCGCTTCGACTTATTCCAAAACATCGACGAACGAAGCTTCGATCGATCCAGCTACGAGCGCTCGCAACTTGCTGCATTTCGATGAGCAGAGAAATGTGTTTGAACATTTTCGAATGCACATCGCTAAGTTCATTGGGCATCGAAGAGCAGGGAAAGTTGTTTTCCTTTTTACTGAGCTCGATCGCGCGACGTTATACTTTGCTCGCATGGCGAGTGGTAATGGCAAATGGCGCATGCTTGGATTTGTGTATATTATAATAGTACTTAGTTATGCGTTTTTACGCATGTTGTATTGATAAATAACAATTATCTCTGCTAGCATCCGCCGACATTCATTTGTCCTTCGAGATCCAGCGTAGGGTTCTTACACAACTCTCGCGCGTCCGACGACGACAACAAAGCGCCTTCGAAGTTTGCACCTTTCATATTCGCCCACTCTCCGTTGTACTTTCCAAACGACGCACCGGATAAGATGACGTTTTCAAAATTTGCATTTTCCATATTACTCCCATCGAAACGAGTTGAGTACGCGTTCGTATCTTTAAAATTTACGCCTTTAAAATTCGACCCGCGAGCATCTGTTCGCGACATTTCCGTGTGCGTCAGCTGTGAGTTCTCGAAATTAGCATTCCGAGCGATCAATCCAGACAGCACCTTCGCGTCCAAATCAATGTTTGAGTAGTCGCACTTATCTAAATCTAAAATGGCTTCGGGCAAAGCGCCGGTCGAAGCCTCCATGGAAAATTTTGCTCTGACATCTTTAAACAAATCTAACTTGTCTGGAGTACAACCTCCAAGCATATTCCTCACGAATTTCTTATCGTCGTCATCGCCAGCAATTGCACTACCCACAGGTGACATTGTCGATAAAACCACAGCCAGTGCGGTAGCAGCAAGCAAAGTCTTGGACGAGGACACTGTGGACGATGTGGATGTGGATGTGGATGTGGATGGCTCATATTTTTCTTCTCGTTCATAGTGACGATGATGGGGAATCGCAGCTTGAGTTTTTGGGAACTTTGTTCTTATCCGCCGCGAGGCATCTCTGATGGTATAATGACGCGTAGCTTTGAGCATTTTAGTTGCTGGTGGTTTAGTTGGTGTTGTCGTCGTTGTCGTTGTCGTGGTTGTTGTGAACATGTTTTTTTACGGCAGAGGCAAAAATTGTAACGAACACACAATTCTTCTTATCATCACGAGCTCAATTTGAGGATTTTCTCAAAACTCAAACTCGTCACAAAGAAAAGGAAGAAGAAAGAAACCGCCGCCGGCGACACAAATTCACTCACTCACTCGCCTGTATTCTTTTCAAATCACACACACACATACATACAACAACAACAAACATCAAAATTGATGACGGCTGAAGTCCTAACCGTAGACGAGAAGGATACTTCGTTTCTGTAAGTCTACCTATATCTCCTCGTTTTTGTTTGTTGTTTCCATTCTTCTTCTTCTTCTTCTGTCTTCCCGTTCATCACATATCGCTATCGTTATAAGCATTCTTTCCTGCATTGTTCTTACGACTGACCGACCATCTCGCGTGCAGTGATATTGTGGACGAACGCGTTCGGGCTATTTACGAGAAGAAGTACGAACACATCGCGGAACCATCCACGAGCGTTGGAAAAGAGGACGAAGGGAAAGGCGAGTTATGGCTCGTAAAGTTACCGCCGGGTTCTTTGCTGGAGGATTTCGATGGCGTGACCGTCAGAATACACAGCGATGCGGATAGAAAGAAATCAGATGAGAATAACGAAAAAAGTTTAAACGTGGACTGCGAGTTTGCAATCGCTCCGAACGAAATCGGTCGCTTCGAAGCGAACAAAGCGAACGCCGTCGACGACGAGGATGAAGACGACGACGACGATGCCAGTATCAATCGACGGTATAGAATCGTACAAAGCGAAGATGACGGGGTCAAAGCACTTCGAGCGGTATATGTCCGAGAAGGCGACACGAAGGAGGCGTTCAAAAACGCGGAGAGGATTACAAAGCGAGTGCATTTATTACGAGCGGGCTTTAAACGCGGCAATCTAGAGAAAGCAGACGTTGTAGAAGCAGGCGAAGACGAAGAAGACGAAGGGGACAAAAAGCAGAGAAAGAAGGAGACAAAGTCGAAGAAAGCTCCGGCGTCGACGATGAAGGCGACGACGAAGAAAAGTAGAAAGAAATGAGAACGGATAGCACATGTATCATTAATTAAAGTAAGAACGCGTAGCTTTAAAATTTTGCAGCAATATCAACTCCCCTAATTTTTCCTCTTGCGCTTCAGAACAAAATCACCTCCAGTCAAGGCTCAAGACGCGAAGACATATGAAGCCAGCATCAGCGCGCTCCTCATCCTCTTCAGACTCTGAGAGTGACGATGACGACGACGAAATAAACAAGTTCTGCTTAAACTGTCGAACGAGAGGTGACTTCTTAAAAGTCTGCGCGAGATGTAAATCGGTTTATTTTTGCAACAGCGAGTGTCAACGAGAAGCGCACAAAGAACATTCGAAAGTGTGCGTGAGTAAAGCACCGGCGCCGCTCAACTTACCCAAAGGCATGCCAGCGCCGAAAACGGAGGAGGAGAAAAAGAATGAAATCGAAATCGAGACGAAACGAATAGAAACAAAGTTACTACCAAGCGTTCTGAATAATAATAGCAGCAGCAGCAGCAGCGCGAACAAGACGAATTTTGGTGTAGGAAACCCACCGGAGGAAGCGCTCGTGGACGAGTTTGAAGACGCGCTCGTGTTTGCGATTACGAACGAGAACGAAAGTTTAGAACGGAAATGTAGAATTGGTTTAGCGCACGTGTACTTATATTCCAGTCGCGCGAAAGAAGGTCTGCATTATCTCGAGCCAGTCGTAGAATACTACAAAAGAGAAGGAACAGTTGAAGCGGTGGAACCTCACGTGTTAGCCGCCGAGTGTTGCGTGAAGTTATCATCATTGTTGGGGGACGAAGATGAACAGAAAGAGAAATTCAAAGAACGATGTAAAGTAGAGCTCGCTGCCGCACTCGATGCAGCTACAGAATACACGCAAAAAGATGAAACAANGCAGGCAGAGATTCTGTTACGTTGTGGTATTTGTCTTTTGGATGGAAAGTTATTCGACAAAGCAATTGGCGTCTTCATCCAAGCTTCAGCGTGCGCAGAAAAATTGAATGCTCATGGCATCGCCGCGCGCGCAAAAAACAGAGTTGGACACGCGCTGATACAAATGAAGAGACCCAGCGATGCAATCGTTGCTTGGAAAGATGAGCTCGAATCTCTTGAGAAGTTCAAAAACAACGACGACGTTAAAAACGAAAGCGACAAAGCGCTGGATGTAAAAAAAGCCGCGTTTCTCAAATCAATGTGTCACGGGAATATTTTCGCTGCGTATGCATTCTTAGGCGCAGTTGATGATGCTCGAGTCCATTCAAATCTAGCAATCACAAACGCTAAGGAAAGTGGAGACGCGAACGAGTTAAAGCGAACACTGGTACAACAAAAAGCGACTTGGGACGCTTTGAACAGAGACGATATGCGTGCGGAGCTAGAAAAGGTTAGCGTTGAGTAGGAGTAGGAGTAGCAATTGTTTTAGTTCGTGCAGTACTGTAGTAAACTCAAATCAATGGTATCGTGACAAAAAAATGTGCGCTAAGTATTATTATTGTTATATATTTATTGTTTCTGTTTTTCTCTTGACGTGTTCGTTTATTTATTACCGGTCGACGGGTTTGTTACAGTTTACCTTGAAGTGCGCCAACATACGATCGACGGTAGGAAATTCCATTTTACGATAGTAGTATCCAATCGGTCTGACTTCGACGTACTCGTGATGGACGTTGCCGCTCGCAGACATGATGTACGAAATGCAAAGATATCCGTGATGTTTATCTGAAACCGATAACGCATACGGGCGCTGATTTCGGTTCTTTCGGAAGCACTCTTGCAAATGTTCATCAACCTCGTGGTCTCTGCCACCCAAAAATTTTCTGTGCATAACAGCGTCGCGCAAAAATCCAGCCACAGGTTCAATATGGCGAGCAACTGCTTCGTCCAAATCTTCATATTTTTCTTTCGAAGTATCGATCATGAGTGGTGTACCCAATCTCAAGTTTGCAGTGCCACCAGTTCCAGGCTTCTTGCCTTCTCTGATGTCCATGTGCCAGTACACGTCGTCAAACATTTTTATGGTGCACGACAAATTCTTAACGCCTTTGGAGGAAGGACGAATGACGAAATCACCCACGTCCCCGTCGGCAAGCTCAGCGGTTGCTTCAACGTGCGAACAATTCTTGAACAAAGGATGATCAATTGTGCGCGCGATATAAGACTTTTCGTGCTTGACTTGGTTCGGTTTCTTCTTCGGTTTCGAGGCTCGCGCAGCCGCTATAGTTTTCTCTCCCGGTAAAGGATCCAAGGAATAATAGGGAGTCGTCGTCGCGAGAACGTGCTCTTCCCATCTTCGCGACTCATCCTCAGAAAGATGCGAGCCACGACACGTTAGCCATACCTTGAGATTTTCAAGATCGATTCCTTTAACTTGTTGTCCATACGCAGTCGTTTCGGGAGCTTTTACTCGAGCAGTAATGACTTGTCCTACGTGAACTTTGTCATCGAGACGATCGAAAGGCGAATCCGAAACGTCTTGTCTTTCAATAACACCGGTGACTCCGGAATCGAGCTGTACAATCACACAGTTAGCACGAGCATCGATTCTCTTCACCGTACACGTGATGAGCTTACCAGCTTGCAACGTGTGCACGGTCTCGCCGGTAACGGCGGTGAAGATCTCGTCGCTCGAGAGACGAGTCCACTCTGAGCGGACATCCTCAAACGGCTTGCGCATTTCCATGCGGATGTCTCTGAGAATTTCCAAAGCGTTCACACCACCACCTTCAGGAGTGCTGAGATAATTTGCGTAATCTTCAAGCATCAAAACGCTAAGCTTCGGCCACTCGCGCGGATCGAAACATCTTTCGAGAGCGCGTTCGCGTCCAACGCCGGATTCGTCAATTTGAATGTCGAGCGCGTTGGAGGCAATTGCAATAGCTTTGTCATAATGCTTCGGATGAATGCGGGAGCCATCGAGAACGTTCCCATCGGTGATATTGATAGCCGACGCGGCATTTTCGTACACGCGTTCCTCGACGGCATGCAATTCCGTCAAAATTTCTTCTCTGTTATCGAGCGCGCCGCCGTCAACTTTTCGAATCGCCGTCAAAAATGGAACCAATTTACGCGGACCTAACCCAGCGACGTGTTCTAAAGACCTAGCGATCCATTGATGCGACATTGCCGCGTTAACGTCCACACCAGTTTGGTTAATGCAGCAGCGAAGAGCTCTTTCAATGCAGCTCACCCTTTCTTCGCGACTCAACGCGGCATCTTGAAATGGACAGAGAGAAATAGTCGCGGCTTCATGAGAACCGCCGCTCGGTTGCAGTAAGTTCGCCACAACCGCCGCCGGATCGCGAGCAAACCTACCCAACGCAACAGCATGTCGAATAGTGGCTTGCAATTCTCCCATCTCTTTCACCGGGGCCGATGCTGTTTCGTAGAGCGAAGCAACCGAGTCGTTAATAAACTCAACCTCAATCGCACTCACTTCTTCAGGAATCGATTTGACAAAACCATCCTTCTCAAGGAAACCACCAGTCACGCGATCGAGCTCTTCTTTCAACGTTTTGGCATTTTTCCCCGAAGCCGCGACTGCAACTAAGTGCGGTCGATGGTTCGATATGAACTCTGCGACTTTTCTCTGTTCTTCTTGCTGCGTACCGTACGAACCGCCTCTTCCGCTCTTACCGAAAGACGTCAGCTCTAAAAAGTCAACAAGTTGCCCGGAACCATCCAACGAGACGAGCGTGGTCGGCGTTTCTTGATCTGAGGCAGGAACTGCGGAAATAATGCGTACTTCCAAGTGCTTTAACGTAGAATGCACATCTTCTTCCTTCACGCCAATCAACTGCGGCGTCCAAGACTTCTTATTCAACATTCTCCACGCTCCGTTGAACGCGGCGATGGCCATCGACCTTTTCGATTCCAATACGAGTTGCGCAGTTGCCTCTCGTGCAATTTGCGGAACAAGCTTTTTCTTAATAGCATCTTCAACAACTTTTCGACGAATTGTGTTCCATTGCTCGGCTTTCTCGGAAACATTTTCAGAGCAGTATGCGTTTGAAAGGTTTTGCACGAGTCTCTCAACTTCTTGTTCCGGTAAAAATGCGTCGAATTCAAGCAATCCTTTCCGAACTCCTTCGGCGATCATTGAGAACTCGATGTCGGTGAAATGACATAATGGTTTGTTGAGGGTTCTTTTCACCGCTGCTAAAGGATGAAATGTATCAATTTGCTCGTTGCCGAGTAACGTGGGTTTCGTCGTCGACTGCGCATACTGACGATAATGAAATCGAACCCACTGACGAATACCAGGATCGTTCGCGAGTTCAGTAGCGGAAACTTCAATCAATGCTTTAATGACATCCTCTTCATCTTCGTAGCCTTGATCGAGATAATGTTTTGCGAGTTCTTCCGGCGACGCGTCTGGTAAAATTTCAGTCATAGCGTCGTCTTCCACGTCGTAAACGCCCTCAGCCTCTCCCCACGCGAACGTGGTATCCAATGCCATCGCAACCTTCTCGGGTGCAGGTGAAGAAATTTTGAACAACTCTAACACATCTCTACTGACGTGCATATCATACGCCGTTCGTCGACGTGGGCGGCGACTTCCTCCAGTGCTGTTCGCATCCAAGGCTGCCGCTCCGTCTTTCAACAACAGCTGCATTTTCGACTCCACGTCTTGAACGTTTTCGTCGTACTTCGAACTCGCGATAAGTTTTTGCAATCGCATTAGCGTAGCCACGCTCTGTTGATCGTTGCTGTGTGCTTCCAACTCTTTATTCAAAGTTTCGATCGCTTTTTGCTTTCTGTTTTGCAACTTCACATACGCAATATCCCAATCGTATACCGCTTGCAAGACGTCAAAGGAACGAGTCTTTCTTTGGATGATGACTTGATCGCCGACGAGCGGTGGGCGAGCTTCTTCTGGTTTGCCACGCAAAAGAGGATGCAAGTCATCGCGCATATTTGTCGCCAGGTACTCCAATTCATAACCTTGCGTACGAACCATCTTCAAAAACCATTCGATGCATATCAACACGTTCTGCCTCTCCGTGTCCGGCAGCTGACCTCCCCATTCGTTTTGAAGTTGATATAAACGCATTTCCATAACTTCGTCGGACTCGTAATCCATCTTTCCGCGCAATAAAAGCTCGCCGGCTTCAGTCGGGATACCTCGAATTGAGCCAACTCCCATGACGCGATCGTAAATCCACGTAGCTTCTTCCGCAAAATCGCGAGGCGTGTTCAAGTTTGGTACTTGGACGTTTTCAATTGAAAGTCTTTCAGGCCAATCGGCATTTCTGATTTCATCATCGGTTGCGGTAAGCATTTGTGCTTTGATCACGGACGGTTCAAAAGCAAATTCCGCCCAAGACTTGGTTGGAGTTACTCCCGCCGTTCGCTTCTTGAACTTGCGAACTTTACGCATCTTCTTTTCGCGGGGTGGTCTTTCTCCTCCTTCCTCGTCATCGACGATAAAATCGTCCACATCTTCATCGTCGGTTTCGTATTCACTTTGACTTTCTTCTTCCAAGACGTCCTCTGGTAAACTCTCTCCACCCAAGTAGCCTTCGTCTCCCGGTCGCTTCCGGTTGGCGAACAGTTTTTGTAAGTCTGAAATGTCTCCGAAAATGTCGGCAGCCTCACGAACTTGATCGTACCTAGCTCCACCTCTCTCGCGTTGTGCACGATTATACGCTTTCCTTCGAGCGCGTTCTTCGTCCGTTTCGCGTTCTTCACCTTCATCGCGCACGATGAAATCTGCCATCTCTTCTTCGGAGTCCTCGTCGTCTGAATCGACGAATCGTCGTTCGGCGGCAGCTGCTCTTCTCTTTTCTTCTTCGGCGTCATCTTGCTGTTGTTGTTGTTCTTTCTCGCCACCTGCCTCTTCGCCTGCACCGGCGACTTCATCTTTTTTTGTATCTTTTTCTTTTTCTTCTTGTTCTTGTTCTTTCTTCTGCTGATCTTCCTTCTCGTCGTCGTCATCGTCGTCGTCTTCTCCGACTGCTGCAGCGGATTTCTTTTGCAATCGTTTCTTCTTTTCCTTGCGTTTAAATCCGGTGACTTGATTGTCTTCGAGCAAGTCGTAGTCGTCCTCGTCGAGCTCTAACGCGCGACGTTTCCTTCTTCTGCGAGCAATCTGAGCCCCGCCCTCGGAATCAGATTCGTCTCCTTTGTCATCGTCCTCGTCCTTGTCCTCGGGTTCCTCCTCTCCATTTCGTTTTTCTTCTTCTTCTTCTTCGATCGGGAGCCGCACTTCCTCCAATTCGTCGATCTTCTCTTCTTCTACTACTTTTGGGGGAGAGACGTCCTCTGCGGCTGGGGCTGCCGCCACCGCGGTTCCGTTCTCATCCTCGCCATCATTCGCAGTTGGAGTTGGTTCAGACATCCTGACCTCTGTTCTAAACTTACTCCTATGCGGACAGAGAGAAGAGAAAAGGGACGCGAAATGTGAGGCGAAGATTTTGATTACTCGCACGAAACGTACGTTCACGTCGCTTTGTTTTTGCTTTTTTTTAAACACACAGCAATACAAACACGAAAAAGAAGGAGCAGCGAGAGTCGAAGTATTCTTTCAGCACAAAGAGCGCATCCATTATCATCCCTACATCCTGAACTAACAACAATTAAACTATTTTATTACAACTACTGCACTGCACATACCAGTACGCATCTATTTGTTACTACTAAACCTATCGCTACTATTTGCTAAATCGTCAGCGAAGACGTGTCCGTCTTAGGCATATTAGAGCCCTCCGGAAGGATTTCAAACTTGCGCTCGTTAAGATACGTCCGCAAACGAGAAATGACAGGAACCGCGTCCGGATCGCGCGCACTTTCTAATTTCGGGATCCATTGCTGCGCAATTACTAACAAGAGCTTCACGCCTTGGTTTCTATACGTTTTCACGAACTCGTAACCTGCGTGTTTTAGGAAACTTTCCAAAGCAACCGCTGTTTGTCGATTGGGAGGGCACTTGTTCAACAGGCGAGAAAACCAAGCCCAGGCTTGGTCGATGCTGTGCGGATGATTCTGCACAACTACCNGAGAAACTTGCACGTANGCTCCATACAAGAGCATGTATCCGGAAATGCGATTAGCGTACGAATCAGAACTTTCAAACGCGTTCGGGTCGTCCTCGCTCGGCGCGTATCCACATATTTTGAAATATTCTTTTTCTTCCGCATACTTACTCTTTAGGAATGGATAATATTTCGGCACCGCGAGGGGACACGCGTCGCGGAGCAACGCAACAAAAATCTCCGAGAGTTCGGGAATGTGCGCCGCACATCTCGCGAGCACTTCTGCCAACGCGAACGCGTAACGATTGAGCTTTGCAACTTGAACGTCGCACTGGGCTAAAATTTTCTTGGAGAGCGTAATCATCGCGTACGTCCGAATGTGCTCAGGTGTTGCCGGCGTTAAGAACTCACGGATGATATCGTCCGCTTTCTTCACGACTTGGTCTTTCGTACACGCCACTTGCTGAACGTGTATGGTCAAACGTTGAATAATTGTGCGTCGTTCTCTTTTTGCCTCTGGAGAGGCTGAATACGCGGCGACGCGTTCGCGAGCCGCGTGCAGTACTTGAAGCGATCTCTTTTCAGCTTCTAAAGCTTCTGCAGTGACGTATACCGCGGGGACTTTCTCAGCTTCTCGCTGCTTTGCTTCTGCCAACGCTCGCGCCTCTTCCTCCTGTTTCATTTTCTCTTTTTGTTTTTGAATCTCCTTGTCGCGTTTCTCTTCTTCGAGTTTCTTCTCGGCTTCAATTTTTTTCTGCTTCTCCTTTTCCTCGCGCTGTTTCTGCGCCATGGTTTTCGCATCCTGCACTAATTGTGAAATATTTTCGAGATTCTCTTTGCGTTCCTTTTCGACGCGATTCAATCGAACTTCGGTCGCTTTATTCGTGACGCTCGCATCTGAAACGTCTCGCAGCGAGAGCGCGTTTTGAAACGATGCTATTTTCAGCATTGCACCGTCGCGAGAGGCTGATTCTTCGACTAGAGTCAACCGTAACTCTTCCTCTAAGCGTTGCATGCGACGTTGCGCGGCGAGTTGCACTCGACTTTTCCGCAAGCGCGCCCTTTCCTCTGTTTCTATTTTTGCGTTTTCAACCGCTTGCAAGGATGTATTTTTTTCGAATTCTTCTCGCAACGCATCGATTCCTGGCGTTGGCGATATCGTTTCGACGAGTCGTTTAAACTTGGAAAGCTCGAGGTCAAAATCATCGTCAATGCTCGGTGCCGATAGCACGACTGAACCTCCTCTTTTCCTGATTGGAGTCGATGAGTGTTCTGCTGTTCCTTCTTCTTCTTCTTCTTTTTCTTGTTCAAAAACCAACGACGAAGATTTTCCTTTTCCTCTCGTTGGTCGATACCCGACTAAAACGAAATCTTCTTCTTCTTCTTCTTCCTCTTCTTCTTCTTCGTTTTCTTCGTCATAGCGCGAATGAAATGCCTCATCGTCACGCGTCGATTGGCGCAGCACCATCTTATTATAAATACAAGAAGAGGGCAGAGAGAGAGAGTTATGTTATAATTTTGTTCCGAGTTGGTCTGTTCTTAGCTGTCTGTTGTTTTTGTGACCTCGTTGAAGAGACGAGGAGTTCAAAACTTCTTCAGAATTTTCTCCACCCAGGACAGCTGGACAGGAACCACCGCTTGCGCGGGAAGAGGTAGTACACGTGGAGATGACGACGACGCTCGCTGGTTCAACGCGCGTTGTATCAGGGCACGAACGCCCCAACGCATCGCATCGTCGATGGCGAGTGCAAAGCAAAAGAAACGCGGTAAAAGCATCGCGCTGTTCTGTCGAACAACAAAAAAGGAATAATAACCATAACCGACGACAACAACAACAACAACAACAACAGCTTGGAGAAGCCATACATTCTTCTTCCTCGAGCAACTACTATCGACGCCAATTAATCGCAAAGAACAGACGACACGTCCAAAGACTGTCTGCGGTCGCGCCTCAGCACGAGTTCAGAGCATCCACAGAAACGTCCACTGATTTCGAGGCTCAGGAAAGACAGATTTTATTCCTCGTTCCCTATCGAGAGAGGCTTTTACTAGAGCCCACTTTGGAAGGAAAAATAGATATCGTAGACGCATCTGAGACCGTTCAAGCGTTTATGAACTCTAAAACAGATCTCGTGGAAAAAGTTATGCCTAGTCTATCAAAAACAGAGCAGTACTTGATAAAAGTCACGGTCCTTTGCGGGCAACAACACGTGTTTTCCAGGTTTGCTGCTCAAAATCCAGAAAGCGAAGCTTCGCTGAGTAAACTTTTGACTACTTTAGGGAAAGTTGAAGTGTTTTACGATATGATTGGTGGCATTGTCGGGTATCAAACCGTTGCTTTAGAGCTCATGCACGAATCCTTCGGTGGCCCTCCTGCTGCGATACATGCTGATAAAGACTGCCACGGATTAGACTGCGTTCCGAGTTACGAAGACAACGACGAGGATAAAAATGTTTCAAAAAGTTGCGACGATTCTGAATGTGACATGTCGTTGCACGTTCCTTCAGGCCCGGATTTAAGAGAAGGTAATGGCGAGTTTGCTCGAAAAGCTGCGCGAAAAGGAATAGAGGCGCTCCCGGAGATGTGCGAAATATACCCTCTGGGCGGCGCGGGCGACCGGCTAGGTCTCCTCGATCCCGAAAATGGTGAAGCGTTACCCGCGGCGTTTCTCCCGTATAACGGGAGGCCGTTGCTCGAGGGCCTCATTCGCGACGTGAGAGCGAGGGAGTGGTTGTATTATAAAATAAAAGCTAGTTCTCCGGATGTATTCGACGACGAGGAGATAGAGAAGGCGAGCAAGTTAGTCACACCGATCGCGATAATGACGTCGATGGCAAAAGGTAACCACCGTCGAATATCAAAGTTTATGAACGATTCAAATTGGTTTGGACGAGGAAGTGATAATTTTCGTTTATTTGAGCAGCCTTTAGTGCCGGTGTTGACGACTCGAGGCGGTGAGTGGATTAGCGCATCTTCGAGTGAGGATAAAGGCGAAAACTACTCGTGCGACATTGCGCTGAAACCAGGCGGACACGGCGCGTTATGGAAACTAATGTACGACGAAGGTGTTTTTGATTGGCTGGAGCAACAAAAGAGAACTGGAGGTGTTGTTCGACAAATCACCAATCCTATGGCCGGGACAGATACGACCCTTTTAGCGCTTTCCGGGTTGGGAAGACAAGACAACAAAGCGCTTGGGTTCGTCTCTTGCGAGCGCGCCGTCGGCGCTTCGGAAGGGATTAATGTTTTGGTTGAGAAGACGAATCAAGTCACGAAAGAGCGATGGTATGGCATTTCGAACGTTGAGTACACAGAATTAGATAAACTAGGCATCTCGGATGAGCCGGCTGAAAACTCCGGTGCCGAAGAATCCGCGTATCCAGCGAACACAAACGTTTTATACGTCGGTTTAAAGCACATTCGAGATACGTTGACGTCCTCTCCGCGAGCTGCGTTTCCAGGAATGTTGATTAATTTATCAAAAGCTGTAAAGAAAGACGGAACGAAAGGTGGCCGATTAGAATGCTCGATGCAAAACATCGCGGATGCGCTCATGCGTAAATCTCCCGGGAAGTTGACGAAAAAAGATTGGATGAATCTCCCAACTTTTGTACTTTTCACTTTACGGCGAAGAGTTACGAGTAGTGCAAAACGCCAAAGAAAACTTGACGATAAGTCTCTCGCGCAAACACCGGACGGTTCGTTTCTCGATTTACTTTTAAACGCCTCCGATATGTTGTCGAAATGTTCGATCGAGCATCCTCCGCCGGATGATGGCTCTGCAGAGCGATACTTGAACACCGGGCCTGGCTTTATTTTCGCCATCCATCCGGCGATGGGTCCTTTGTGGGACATCATCGCGCAAAAACTTCGCGGCGGATCTATAGCTCGAAAATCGGAAGTGAAGTTAGAAATAGCGGAACTGAATTGGGAAAACGTGCGCGTTGACGGATCTTTACTGATTACGTGTACTAACGTGACTGGAGAAGGTACAATGAGTGATATAGATTGCGGAAGGGCTCGAATAGTAGACGTCGACGTACTGAATGCGGGGATAGATTGGGAAAATGAAGGAAACGTGTATTGGAGCGCGATGTACTCCAGAGACGAAAGTGCGGAAATTGTTCTTCACGGTAACGCTGAAATCGATATCGAAGGCTGTGCATTGCGCGGCAACTGTGCGTACGAAGTACCGAATGGAAAGCGACTAGTTATTAGAAGTGTGAATGGTGATGCGGGTTGTTTAAGTGAAACGTATGAAGATATCGTTCCCGGGGTGCCGTCGTGGCGATGGAAGTACGCGTTTGGAGGCAAAGATGACATCCAATCTGATTTAGTGAAGCTGCATTTGTAATATATTTCTTAAATACAACCCTACAATAAATCCCCTAATCCGGAACTCCCCTAAGAAAAAAATAAACATAAGTCAAGTGCAATCCATTTATATCGCGAATAAACGAATTCAAAACTCGTACATAGACGCGTATTTATGTGTTACACGCCTCTATGGTGTCAAATTGGGTTAATTCGCGCGTGGTACGGGTGCAGACTAAATTTTTTTATAAATTTGATGGTTTTGGGTTTTGATTTGGAGGTTTTGGGTTTAAAAAAACGGGTTTTGGGTTTTGAAAAACGGGTTTTGGGTTTTTTTTCAGGGGTGACAAAAAACATGACAAAGTAGAGATCGGAGATCTTATCCATCTTAGACGAGCGAGTCGGATCGAGTCTGAGAGTCTGAGAGAGTGCTTCATTCAAATCCCCTAAAAAAGTTAGGTGATTCTGCTCAGCAGATAGGTGATCCTGCTCAGCAAAAAATATTACCTATTTTTTTTTTGACAACCCTATGACACCCCTAGCAAAAAAACAGAAATCCCTAAAAATCCCCTAACAAACTAGTAACCATCCGTGAAATCCGCGAAAATCAAGGATGTACAAACTAAAAACTCGAGTATAGATGCGTATTTATGTGTTACACGCCTCCATGGTGTTTATTTGGGCTGATTTGAGCGCAAACGAAAGAAAACGACCCCTCCCGTTATTTAGGGTGTCCAACCCTTGTTTAGGGTTTCAAACCCTACATTTAGGGTTTCATATTGATTTAGGGTTTAGGGTTTAGGGTTTAGGGTTTAGGGTTTAGGGTTTAGGGTTTAGGGTTTAGGGTTTAGGGTTTAGGGTT